>Ga0256829_1000964_pt1 | contig 25100 bp, 24 predicted proteins | sample 131447metaG_FD_185979 | JGI IMG/M metagenome (GOLD analysis project Ga0256829, IMG submission 185979) | Hydrothermal vent microbial communities from Lau Basin, Pacific Ocean - 131-447 | ecosystem: Environmental > Aquatic > Marine > Hydrothermal vents | place: Pacific Ocean: Lau Basin | collected...
ATCTCTTTCATTAAAAGATCAGCCCAAGTACTCACACCACCTGTGACATAAGGGTAAGTCCCCTCACCTGTCCAAACAACTTTAATTCTACTCATAAAATGATTTTTTTCCTATAACAATACTCAAAATGGAAGTATTTTGCATATATTGTTGCTGCATATTTGTATACTCATCTTTATATGTCAAATAATCTTTCACAGCATCCGAATATGTACTGTATGGAATAATTCCCATACCAAACTGCTCTTTTGCCACACTCATCTTTTGTCCCATTAACTCTGTTTGTTTATGTACAATAGCTCTTTCATCGATAATTCTTGTTATACTGTTATAGTAACTATCTACCTGTGCCAAGATTGCTCTTTGTTTGAGAGAAAATTTTGATTTTTGCTTCATAACGGCATACAATTCTCTTTGTTCATTCAGACGAATGTCATTTCTATTGTAAATCGGCATTTTAAATTCGAGACCCAATTGCCAATACTCCCCTTTTCCTGTATGTGAAAAATCAAAAGTTTTTAAGTCACCTAAGCCATACCCAAGATAAGAATTAAATTTAATTTCTGGATAAAATCTTCTTTTTTGAAAAAGTAAATCTGCTTTTGTTAATTGGAGTTGATTTGATTCTATAGCAATTTCATTACTATTTTTAATTGCTTCTTTTTCTGTTTCGCTCAAAGATGTCAATTTAAAATCAATTTTTGGCTCATTTAAGTGAAGTGGTTTTTCACTTTTAGACTCCATACTGTCTCGTAACAGATAACTATTATGGCGATGTACCTCTCGCAAACGCTGTAAATCTTTTTGAAGAGTAAGTAAATCATTTTGTGCATCTAAATGGGCTATAGCCGAGTATTTCCCTACTTTATAGCCCTCTTTTACGAGACTCACCATGTCCACCTGTTTTTTATACAGTTTTTCAAGCATTCGTAATTTTTCTTGTGAATAAAACAAACTTGTATATAATGAAACACCTAAAACAGCTAATTTATCTTTTGCACTCAACTCTTTTATCTCTGCAAGTCTATTGTTTAAGACATCGTATGTGTTGTTAATTAAATCATAGTTTCCATTCCAAAGCACTTTATTTGCATTAAGAGCAACTCCTGCACCTGTATAGTCTCCAGCTACATTAATTCCACCTTGGACAGGAACACTTCTTCCTGTTCGCACATACCCATCAAGATACACGTCAAAATTATAATAATCTTTACGAATTTCAACCATCAATTCATCAATCTTTTTTTGGTAATAGGCTTCATCGACACCATCATTATGCTTCATAAATGTATCCATATATGTTTGCAGGCTTAAAGTATCAGTCTCTTGTTTTATATCTGTTTTATACAAATCAGGAATTTGATGTTTTTGAAGTACTATAGGCTCTTCTATTGTTGGTGTTGCATCAACATAAGAAATCTTTTTCGCATCCACAACAGTATGTTTACTCTGAAGTGCTTTTTCTTTTAAGGCTATGTGTGTAGGTGCAACTGTTTTAACAACTGCCACTTCTTTTGGCACTGCTTTTTCCTGCTGAGAGACCGCCTGCTGTGTCACAATCTCTTGATTCTCTATTTTTTGTTTTTTAGGCGTACAGTTAATTAAAAAAGCACTTTTATAATTCTTTTTTACTTGAGCAAGCAAAGCTTTAGAATCACTATAACCTCTTTGCGTATAAATTTTATATTCATAGAGATTATTATACTTTTCAATTGCACCTAAAGAGGGGTAACGTGTTAAAAAAACTTTTTCATCTGCAGCATGTTTGTTTGGATTACTCGATGCTAAGATACAGTAATCTTTTCCATTTAACAATGCGATGGCAGAAACAAGCAATAAGAAAAACTTCAAGAGAACACCTTTATATAAATATTTCGAATATTATACTCATGCATACCTTAACATTTCTATAATCATGCTACAATTATCTTATAAAAGTACTTTGAGGAGAAAATTTTACCATGAATAAAGAAGATTTTAACAGTGGACTGTTAGGGTTTTTAGATGCTTCCCCCACTCCCTTTCATGCAACGCGAAACATGAGTATGATGTTTGAAAATGCTGGGTTTGAAAAACTCCATGAAACACAAAAGTGGAATTTAGTAGAGGGGCACAAATATTATCTTACTCGTAATGATTCTAGTATTATTGCGTTTACCTATCCTAAGCATGAAAAAAACTATGTTATGGTTGGTGCACATACTGACTCGCCAAATCTCAAACTCAAACCAAATGCAATTCTTCAAGAACATGGGGTCGTAAAATTTGGGGTCGAACCTTATGGTGGGCTCCTTCTTAATCCTTGGTTTGACAGAGATTTATCTTTAGCAGGAAAAGTCTCCTATCTCGACTCACAACATCAAATCAGAAGTGTCCTCATTGATGTACAAAAAGCAATCGCTACTATTCCCTCTTTAGCCATTCATCTTGATGATAAAGCAAATAAAGAGAGAACAATCAACAAACAAACAGATATTGCTCCCATCATGACAACAAATAATGATTTTAACTTTGATGATTTTTTAAAATGGCAACTCTCAAAACTTGATATTTTAGATGTCCAAGAGTTGTATGCCCACGAATTAAGTTTTTATGACACACAAAAAGCGGCATTTCTTGGCTTGCATGATGACTTTATCGTAAGTGCAAGACTTGACAATCTTTTAAGTGCCTATATTGGAATGCTGAGCATTTGTAGTATCGAAGCCTCTAAACCTATGCTTTTCATAGCAAACGATCATGAAGAAGTTGGGAGTGAGAGTGTTGCAGGAGCAGCAGGAAGTTTTTTAGAAAACACCCTGCATCGCATGTTTGGTGATTATGATGAGTATATGCAAATGATTCGCTCCTCTTTATTTATCAGTGCAGACAATGCCCATGCCATCCATCCAAACTATCCAAATAAACATGAACCAGAACATGCACCAAAAATAAACGCAGGAGTAGTCATAAAAATCAATGCAAACCAACGCTATGCTTCTTCTTCATCTACCATTTCTCGTTTTATGAAAATGGCATCACTCTTACAAGAAAAAACACAAAATTATGTTGTTAGAAGTGACATGGGGTGTGGTTCGACAATTGGCCCCATTACCGCATCGCGATTAGGCATTGATACTGTTGATGTTGGTTTGCCTACTTGGGGAATGCACTCTATTCGTGAAACAGCGGGAAGTGATGATGCCCATTCACTCTATAAAATTTTCACAGCATTTCAAAACTAATGGCAGCAATCACCTCAGAAGAATTAAATCTTTTAATAGAACAAACATATAAGGTTGAAGAGGATTTTAATGAATTAAAATCCTCCTATGCGCATCTACAAGATACCGTTGAAAAAGTAGTAGAGTTTTTACCCAATGCCATCTGGATACTTAACGAGGACAATACTGTTTTTTTGCAAAACTCAAAAGCACGTGAACTTTGGGAACTGCTTAGACTGCTAGAGTTCAAAAAAGAGGATTATGAACTCAATTTTCATGCGAAATCTTATATCATTAAGAGTTCTTCATATAAAGATAAAATCATGCTCAGTGCCACAGATATCACTGAACAAAAACGCAAAGAAAACCTTGCAACAATGGGGCAGATGGCAGCACACTTATCCCATGAAATCCGCAATCCAATCGGCTCTATTTCCCTCCTGAGTTCTACACTTAGAAAAAGAGTCATACCAAAGAACATGGCCATTGTCGATGAAATACAACGCTCCGTAAACCGCATAGAGAGAATTATAAAAGCCACACTGATGTTTTCCAAAGGAGTAGATGCCAAAAAAAGTGAATTTCTATGGAGTGAACTTAAAGAGTCTATCGATTTATCTATTGGGTATTATGCCTACTCAAAAGATATAAAATTTCTTTTTCCCAAAGATGACTTTACTCTACGAGCCGATAAAGATTTACTCGATATGCTTTTTTCAAACTTTATTATCAACTCTATCGATGCTATTGAACTCGATGATTTTGAAGAAGGTACCATAGAAATCCAGCATGAAATTGACAAGGAATTTCATACATTTTATATTTATGACACAGGTATCCCTATTAAAAATAAAGAAACACTTTTTGAGGCTTTTAAAAGTACTAAAGTCAAAGGCAATGGCTTAGGCCTCATACTCTCTCGTCAAATTGCCCAAGCACATGGAGGCGATGTCTCTTTACTCGATTCTCAAAAGAAATGTTTTGAGATTAAAATTGAAAGATAAGTAATACTTCTTTAACTCTTTGTTGTCTTTCTTGCACTAGAATTAGCCATCAAATTAAGGGATTACACGATGAATAAAGTTTTATCACTCATGGTTTCAATGAAAACCATGGCACTACTGATGCTTATTTTTGCATTTTCAATTGGTTATGCAACTATTGTCGAAAATGATTTTGGCATCATGACCGCAAAAGCAGAAATTTACAATGCAAGATGGTTTGAAGTTTTACTCGCTCTTTTAGCTATAAACTTAGCTTTAAATATACATAAATACAAAATGTATACACTCAAAAAAGCACCAATTTTTTTATTTCATTTTGGCTTTTTAGTCATTCTCTTTGGTGCTGCCACAACACGCTATTTTGGATACGAAGGAACAATGCATATCCGTGAAGGAGAAACTTCTTCAAGTATAGTCAGTGCAAAAGCTTATCTTATAGTTGATGCCTCAACACAAAATGAAAAAGTGCATTTTGACACACCTGTTTACCTCTCAAAACGCAAAGAAAATGATGTATCGGCATCACTAAAAATTGCTGGGAAAAAAGTAGATGTAAAATTGACAGAGTACATCAACGATGCTGTTGAAAGTATGCAAGAAGATGCCAATGGTGTCCCAATGGCAAAACTGATGATTACAGGGTCTGGGAAAGGTCGTCCTGTCACTTTAGCTTTGGGTGAATACTATGATGCAGGCAACTTCATTCTTGATTTTAGCTCAGGCTATAAATTTCGTAAACCTGTCATTACAATGTATATGCAAGGAGATCAACTCATGATGAATCATGAAATGAAACTCTCATTTTTTAGAATGGCAGACCGCAAAAAAGGTGACTTAACAGCCAACAACAAAGAAGTCTTTAACCAAAGAGTCCTTTACAGCAGTGATTTAGGGGGTTTTGTTTTACGAGATTTTATGCCAAAAGCAGTCAAAAAAATCATTACCAACCCTGATGCTGGCGGTAAAATGAATATGAACTCTTCAGGAGTCGATGCCCTGCGTTTTCTCGTAAGTGTTGATGGAAAAACGAGTGAAAAACTCGTTTTCTTTAGAAAAGGCACAGTTGGCAAAGCACAAACTTTCAATCTCAACGGTGTAAAAGTAGCTGTAGCCTTTGGAGCTAAAGAGATTCCTTTACCATTTAAAATCAAAGTGCTTGACTTCCAACTTGACCGTTATCCAGGTTCTATGAGCCCTGCTTCTTATGCAAGTGAAGTAGAACTCATCGATGAAGCTCATGGAGTCCATATGCCTTTTAGAATCTATATGAACCATATTTTAGATTATCAGAACTATAGATTTTTCCAATCTTCTTATGATCAGGATGAAAAAGGGACTGTTCTTTCAGTCAATCATGATCCGGGAACATTACCATCTTATATAGGGTATTTTTTACTCGCACTTGGTCTTTACTGGTCACTCTTTAGCAAAAAAGGACGTTTTGCACAACTCTCAAAACGAGCAAAAAAAGCGAGTGCTGATAAACTCCTTCCCGTAGTTATGGCGGTTGGTTTACTCTTTAGTATCACACCTGTAAAAGCAGAGAATTTAGACCCTGCAGTCAAAACAATTTTATCTATAGACAAAGAACATGCTCAAAAATTTGGACATCTTATCATTCAAGACACCAAAGGGCGTATGAAACCTATGGATACTTTAGCAACAGAAATTCTTGCTAAAATACACCGCAGTGCTTCACTTCAAGTCGGAGATACATCCTTAACACCTGATCAAGTTATCTTAGGCATGATGATACGCCCTGACATCTTTCGAGATGTCAAACTCATCCGTACCAAAGACCCCCTTATCAACAAAGAGCTTGGTGTTAGAAAAGATGCAAAATATGTCTCTTTTTCTCAGTTTTTCATTGATCCTCAAAATATGGCAGGCTATAAACTTGGAAAATTAGCAGAGGCAGCTTCACGAAAAGCACCAAAAGATAGAAATAAACTCGATAAAGCTGTTTTAAAAGTAGATGAAAAAGTCAATGTCGCTTATATGGTATTTACAGGTGCTATGATGAAAATGTGGGCAAAACCAAATGATGCGAACAACAAATGGTTTGCGACTATAGAGGCCCTAGAGACTTTCACCCCAGATATAGGCATAAAAGTACGCCAAGCTGCTATCGGTTATTTTTCCGCTGTAGAGCGTTCAATGGATAGTGGTGATTGGAGTGGTAGTGATGCAGCCCTTAGCAAAATAGCAGCCTACCAACATGAGTATGGAAGCAGCGTTTATCCGCCTGAAGGGAAAATCAAAGCAGAACTTTTTTACAACAAAACAAATGTTTTTGAACTCCTTTGGCCACTCTATTTCCTTATGGGGTTTGTTTTACTCATCCTCAGTTTTGCAAAAATTCTCTATCCAAAACTTAAAATGAATTTCATTGCTAAAAGTTCTTTAGTGCTTTTAGCTGTTTTCTTTGTAGCACATACTATGGGGCTCGCACTTAGATGGTATATCTCAGGGCATGCACCATGGAGTAATGGTTTTGAGTCTATGACCTATATTGCATGGGCAACTGTTTTAGCGGGATTTATCTTCTCGAAACACTCCCCTATTACACTCGCTGCTACTTCTATAGTCGCTGGGCTCATTCTCTTTGTTGCGCACCTCAGTTGGATGAATCCGCAAGTAACAAACCTTGTTCCTGTACTGAATTCTTATTGGCTCAGTATTCATGTTTCTATGATTACAGCAAGCTATGGCTTCTTGGCACTTGGTGCCTTACTTGGTTTTATTAACCTCATACTCTATGCTATCAGTACAAAGAAAAATGAAAAACATATTGCTTTATCTATCAGAGAGTTAAATGCAGTAGCGGAAATGAGTTTTATGATAGGACTCACTATGCTTACTGTTGGAAACTTTCTTGGTGGTGTTTGGGCAAATGAGTCTTGGGGACGCTACTGGGGTTGGGATCCAAAAGAGACTTGGGCACTTGTCACAATCTTAGTCTATGCTGTTGTAATTCACCTGCGTTTTATTAAAGCGATTTATAGTGAATTTAACTTTGCAGTTATTGCTTTACTCTCATTTACATCTGTTTTAATGACATACTTTGGTGTAAACTACTACCTTGCAGGTATGCACTCCTATGCAAAAGGTGATCCAGTACCAATTCCTGATTTTGTACCTGTCACCTATGCAATTGTTTTCATACTCATCGCTCTTGCGTTTAGAAACAGAAAGATAGCATAGAGGAAATCAAATGGAATTTAAGGGCTTTTCAAAAAAGACATTAGCTTTCTTAAATTCCATTAAAAAAAACAACAATAAAGAGTGGTTTGAAGCACATAGAAATGAGTATGAATCCCTTATTTTACACCCTTCTCGTGCCTTTGTTGTAGAGATGGGTGAACACCTTCAAGCCCTTGAACCCACTATCAATGCAGAACCAAAAATCAATAAATCCTTGTATAAAATTTACCGTGATACACGTCGTATGGGAGCCAATAAAGCACCTATAAAACATCGTATTGGCTTTATTTTTTGGCAAGGCAGTGGCAAACGCATGCAAAGTTCTGCATTTTATATGCACTTTTCACCCGAAGAACTCTATGTAGCTGTAGGAGTGAGATGGTTTGAAAAACCAATGCTCGATGCTTTTAGAGAGACAATAAAAAATGATGCTAAACGCCAAGAGTTACAAAATATACTCACACAAATCAAAGCCAAAAACAAAGGCTACACACATTTAGAAAAAGGCTACAAACGCTATCCAAAAGGTTTTAATCAAACAATGCAAAATGCTGATTTATCTCTCTATAAAGGTATGGCAACATTTAAGTTACTCGACCCGCACCTCATAGAAGATGGAGAAAAACTCATAGCAACACTCTATGAAATTTATGAAGATATGCATCCTCTACAACAATTTATGTATGAAGTAAGCCTCAAAATTCCTAAGAGTTAAACTTTTGCTGCATCCATGAGATGGAGTTTTAAAACATGTTTTTCTGTAATCACTGTTTTAAATTCACCCTCAAAAACTTTTATATCTAACACATATGCCATGACATGCACATTGCGTTTGCGTCCCTCTTTATGTCTTACTTTGGCTATCACTCTCACTTCATCATGAAATTTTACAGGTGATAAAAACTGACAATCACTCGCAACTAGAACAACATTTCTCTCATTCACCGCAAGCATTGCAGCATAATCTGCAGAAGAAAAAATAAATCCCCCATGAATTAAACCTATCTCATCTGCAACCATTTCTGGTGTTGTAACGAGTTTGAGCTCAACATACCCCTCTTCTATGGTAACAACTTCACCATTGAGTTCTTGATTGATCCGCTCATGGGTTTGGACAAGGACTTCTCTTTCATCATCTTCTCTATAATCATCAAGCTCAAAATCTTCACTACTATTTTCTTCTTGTGTCACTTTTTATCCTTTATCAATCTCACATACACTCTTGCAGGTGCAGGGTAACCTTCTACAGTTTTTGTGCTATCTTGTGGGTCCAGAAAATCTTCTAAAGATTGTCCCTCTATCCACTCTGTTTTTCTCTGCTCATTTTTCTCTGTCACGCTTGTTTGCAAGAGTTCAAAACTCGTAAATCCTGCTCGTAGACACCAATTTTTTAAAGCTTGTATTGTTGGGACAAAATAGATATTTGGAATTTTAGAGTAACTTGATTCTGGACAGAGTGCCATTTCACTCTCACCCTCTATATAAAAAGTATCTAAAATCACTTCCCCTTGCTTATCGAGCCCTTTATACAGTTGTTTTAACATTGCAACAGGATCACTTCTATGATACAAAACCCCTAAACAAAAGATAGTATCAAATTTTTCTTCATAAAATTCAAGATGTTCCACACCTAAAAGTTCATAGACAATCTCACTTTTTACAAATGTATTGATAAAATCAAACTGTGTTTTATAAAGTGGTGAAGGATCAAAACCAACCAATGCTTTTGGATTATCTTCAAGCATCCGAAACATATAGTACCCATTGTTACAACCTATATCGGCAACTCTTTTATCTTTTAAATCAAAATAAGGACGAAGAAGATTATATTTGATATTACTTTGCCATTCACTATCTATAAAAGTATTGCCTATTTGAAAGGGTCCTTTTCTCCATGGCATTAAAAGCTTTGCTGTAGCAAAGATTTTTGCTTCATCGAAGTCACCGCTTATATGCACTACATCTTCATAGCTCACACTTGTTTTTACAACTTCTAAATCTTCTATTGCCTTTCGTAAAGGGGCAATATTTTTCCAAGTCATCCATTTTTGACGCTCTTTTCGTACTGTTTCTAAGTTCATTTTATTCTTTATCTATGTAAATTTTACTATAATTGTAGCAAAAAAGTTTTAGGATACTCTCGCATGCGATTAGAAAAAAAAGCTACTGTTGTCTCCACAAGTGTCGCGGCCCTTCTTGTTTTGATTAAAATGAGTGTTGCGCTCCTGAGTGGAAGTATTGCGGTTCTTGCCTCCGCTATAGATAGTCTCCTCGACTTAACAGTTTCTTTGTTTAATTATTTTGCACTCCATAGTGCTGAAAAAAATCCAGATGAGCAATTTCATTTTGGTCGCAGTAAAATAGAACCACTTGCTGCAGTTATAGAGGGAAGTGTTATCTCCTTTTCTGCTCTTTTTATTCTCTATCAAGCCCTCTCTAAAATTGTCTACCCTAGCACTATACAACATATGGATGAGAGTATTTATGTGATGATTATTTCTATCATTATTACTGCATTTTTAGTACTTTTTTTAAATTATGTTGCAAAAAAAACAGATAACATGGTCATTCGTGCAGATGCCCTGCACTACAAAACCGATTTATTTTCCAATGGTGCTATTTTACTCGCTCTTGGACTGATACATTTTACACAGGAAGATCTCATAGACCCTCTCTTAGGTGTCATTATTGCATTCTATATGATTTACTCTGCAGTACCTATCATAAAAGAGGGCATCTTAATGTTACTTGATGCTGCCCTTGACAAAGAAGCGATAGAAAAGATTGAAACAATTTTAAAAAATGAGCCTATTATCAAAAACTATCACTATTTACAGACAAGAGAATCAGGTTCGCATATTTTTGTCTCTGTACATGCAGTTTTTAACATTAGTATCTCCCTCTATGATGCCCATCTTATAGCAGATAGAGTCGAAGCAAAAATCAAAGCTCTCTTTCCTGACAAAAAAGTGCATACCCTTGTACATATGGATCCTTATGATGATTCCGAACTCAATGATGAAGATTACGAATGAGTTATCCTCTTGGCTTAATATAAATCGTAAAGTCACCAAATTTTTCTTGCATACTAAACGCATGCTTTTGACAAAAAGTGTTTGACATTATCTCCATCATTTTTCTTGCTTCATGCTCTGCTTGCTCTTTTGTATCAAAATCTTGACTCTCTACAAAACCGTTTTTTATAAAACAACTGCACGGATTTTGCACATTAACTTTATACATAAGAAGCTCGCTTAAAAATCAAAAATATCATCAAAATCATCATCTGCTGCAGGAGCTTCATCCATTTTTAACATAGATGCAATGGTTTGCGAATTGACAACAATAGTATCATTCATAAAATCCACACTCGGTGCTCCTGTGTGAAAAGATTGTTTAATCCAACTCAGTAAATCGTTACTAAAGGCATTACACATTGGTCCTAATGTTGCAGAATGTGTTTGGAAGGCATCAATATGTGAAGATAAACAAGCAGAGAGTTCCCCAAGTGCCGTAGAAATAGCATATACTTCTGTATATGGTGCTAAAAGTGCACTAATTTGATCGAGGTATGTACACATTTCCAGAATATCTTCTGCTTCTAACGCACCTCCGCCAACAAGCAACATTAAAGAGTTTAAATTATCTGCATACTCTTCTAAATCAAGCAAATCATCTGCATCAAGATAATCAAAAACCTGTAGTGTTTGTGAATGTAATACTATATCTGTATTCACAGGAGATACCACAGTAGTAGTAGAAGAAGATGCTACAACTTCTGCTTTATGCTCCTCTACTGGTTCTATGACTCTATCATCTTCATACTGTTTCGTTTTGAGAAGACAAAAAGATAATTTATCTTTTGTAAGTTTATATCCATCTGAAATATTATTCTTTTTTAAAAGTAATTTGATGACTTGCAAAGGGAGTACACTAATACCTACTAAAGTAAAATATTGTTTGTCATTTGACTCTTCAATATAAACTTTATTACTATTGTCTATAGGCATCTGTTTATCAACTATAGCAACGATAACACGAATAACATCACTTAAATGGTCTGATTTTTTTCTTACATTTAAAAGAAAAAATTCCCAAAATTCTGCAACGGAATCTTCAGAATCAAGTAAAAAAGTTGTATGACGACTAAAGACTTTATTGGTATACAGATTGATACCTTTTGCATTCACATTCTCTTTTTTTCTCGCTTGAGAGAGTAAAATATAATTTTTTAAACGCGAATGAAAAATGTCTGCATCCACAGGTTTAGAGATATAATCCTCTGCACCATTATTTAAAATTTCTATTTTTTTCTCTTCATCTTCTGCAGCAGACACAGCGATAATCATCACAGTAGCATCAAGAGAGCGAATCACTTTACTCGCTTCAACACCATCCATATTTGGCATATTTATATCCATAAAGATTAGATTATATTGTGTTTCTTTTACCATTTGGACAGCTTCTACACCATCTTTTGCCATATCTACAGTAAATTTAGTTGTGCTATTTGATTCCATATAATCATCTAAGTAAGCATCAAGTACCATTCTATTTGTAGTATTATCATCCACGATAAGTATTTTCATTTGATTACTCTCTTTGCATTTTTGCTAATAATTCTTTCACACATTTTTTATAATCTTTCATTCCCTTAGAGCGTTTCGTATTTAAAATAATAGGAGCACCTGATTCAAACTGCTGTGCTAATTTAATGTCAATACCAATTGGTGAGAGTAGTTTACTCTCACCAAAAGATGTTTTTACTTTCTGTACCGACTCTTTATGCTCCACAATATGCGGATTATACATCACAGGCAAAATATAAACATCCGCTAACTCTCTGTGAAAATCAATAGCACTTTTATAAAGTGCCCGCATCATCTGTCCAACAGCTACAACACCTAAATGGTGAGGTACAAAAGGGACTAAAACAACATCTGCTACTTCAAGAGAGTTTTTTAACAAAGCATCAAAAGTAGGTGGTGTATCTATCACACAATAATCAAAAAAGTCTGCAATACTCTCTTCTTTAAGACGCTCCTTTAAAATACCATCAAGATTTTCATACTCATACACATCAAAAAAAGAGAGTGCAGGAGAGAGTGTCAAATTTTCATGCACAGTTGGCATAAAAGATTCACTCAAGGTTTTTCCCTGAAAAATAGAGTGTACCCCAAGTGTTTCATTCAAATCACACCCTACCCCTATGGAAGCATGTCCTTGTGTATCAAAATCCAAAAGTAAGACAGAGCCATGTTTTGCTAAACCACTCGCAACATTTACAGCCGTTGTTGTCTTGGCAGATCCACCCTTACGGTTACTAACTACAATGATTTTCACTAGTGTCAAACCCTTCTAAAACTGTTTGAAAAAGTTTTTTATTTTCTCCAAATGTATAACTACAAACATAATTTTTTTTATACGCCATAATCAGTTGCAGTATAGCTAAATGAATATCTTCACACTCTGTAAAATTGAGTTGTACCTCTTGTGGTGCTTGTTCTTGAAAAAAATCTCTTAAACTTACAACTTCATCTTCATAAATCACTGAACTAAAAGTCGCTTCACTCTTTTCATATGTAATTGCCATTTTTCAATCCTTAGTGTGGTATTTCTACACTTTTAATCATATTAATTAAAGTACCATTGAGTTCTAATACACCCTCAAGTTGTAAAAAAGGATTATCACTTTCATCATCACTCCCACTTTTAATACTTGTTTCATCTGCATGCACAATATCTTCTATCTCATCTACTTTAATCGCAAAAACTTTTTCACCTTTTTCATAAATAATGAGTTTTTGTAAAGAGTTTGCAACTGTTTCAATCTCTGCAACAAAAGTATCAAGTGCTCCCATCGTTTTTACATAAATGTTATTAATATCTACATCAAGCATCGTCTTAGCAGTTTTTTCATCTGTTTTATTCATATCAAGAATATCTTGTCCTTTATGATGCAGTTGCTTGTGATTTTCCACCAAATTATTAAAAATAGCTGCAATACTGTCATCATAGGAGGTAAAAGAGTCTATCCATTTTCCAAGTTCACACATATGTGGATTGGTTGTTTTGGTAAATTCACTTTTTGTATTAACCGCTGTTTGCAATGCTTCAACCCAAGCACCATGAGCCCCCTTGAGTTTTGTAAACAACACAGAGAGTTCTTCATTATAACTTGGCATCCCTATCAGTCTACGAAAACTCAGGACTTTAATCACTTTATCTTCATGACTCATCATCCCATCAATAAAACTATTGGCATTAGGAATACTTGTCAAAGAAACGGCTTGAATAATTCTTTGAATATTTTCTATATTAATAGCATATTTATTGGTCCCAATTCTAAAAACAATTAAATCAATCATCTTCTATTTCTCCTTTTTTTGTGCTTTACGCAACAATTACATCTTCTTTTAATTTTTGTGAAATACTGAGGAGTCCAAGTGGGTCCATCGCCATAATTATCTGCCCGTTTCCAAGTAGTGCTGTCCCACTAAAAAGAGGATGTCCTTCCATAATTCCAACAAGTGGTTTTTGCACAACATCAAGTTGTCCCATAAAATCATTGACAGCCACCGCTAAGAGATTATCTTTGATATTTAAGACTACTATAGAGAGTGGTTCATCTGCATTCATCGTATCATTGTACATAGACTTAATAAACAGCAGTGGAATAACTTCTCCACGAATATAAACAAATGGTTCATTATGAAGATACTCTATTTCTGAACGCTCAAGTTTCACAGTTTCAGAGACACTATCCATTGGAATACCATAATGAATATCATTCATTTGAATATGCAGAAGGGAGGTTACAGCTAAAGACATTGGAATAGCAAGTGTGATTACCGTTCCCTTATTGGCTTCTGTGGTAATACCAATAGAACCACCAAAACTCTCAATAGATTTTTTAACAACATCCATCCCAACACCGCGACCACTAAACTCTGTAATCTCTTCTGCTGTAGAGAGTCCAGGAAGAAGCACAAGTTCTGCTTTTTCATTTTCACTTAAGGCATCTATCTGTTCTGGAGTCATCAAACCTTTTTCAAGCACCTTATTGGCAACACGGTCTGTATTAATCCCTGCACCATCATCTATAATTTCTATGATGATTCTATCTGATTGTCCATATGCCTTTAGTGTTACAGTTCCATTCGCACTTTTTCCTTTTTGCTCACGCACTTCAGGAGTTTCAATCCCATGATCAAGTGAATTTCGCATAATATGGATCATAGGATCAGCCAACATCTCAATCATATTTTTATCGAGTTTTGTATCACCCCCTGACATATTGAGTGTTACTTTTTTCCCAAGTTTTTTTGCAATATCACGTACAAGTTTAGGGTATCTATCAAACACATAAGAGATAGGAAGCATACGCATTCCCATGATTAGATCTTGGAGTTGTTCAGAGAGACGATTAATAAAAATATACTTTTCCATTATCTCACGTTTAATGACATCATGTGTCATTGTCACAACATTATCAGCCAAATATGGTAAAGAGTTCTTTGCGACTAAGAGTTCTCCAACGACATTCATTAAAGAGTCTATAGACTCTTGATCTATTTTGACAGTTTTTCCAACAACTGTCTTTTTGGACTCCTCTTTTTTTGCAACAGGTTTTTTTGCCACTTTAGGAATAGGTGCTTTTTTCTCTTCTACTGGAGCTGTTTCAACTTTTGGAGTCTCAGCTTGTGGTGTTGTAACTTCTGGTGTTTCTACTTTTGTATCTTGTGCTTTTGCAACCACAGGTGTCGTACTCTCTTGCGGCGCTTCTGAAGCCTTACCAAGGAAAGATGCTAAAAATGCATTTATCTCCTCTTTTGTACTTAAATCACTTGGCACATCATCTATAAAATGTGCAACTTTTGTAAGCATTGTACGTATTCTTTGTATATCATCTTCAGTTTGTGCATATGGAAGTGCTTTATACTGCTGTTCTAAAATAAGCTGTGCAGTTGCTTGATGTGCAGGAGTAAGCTCTTTTGGAGCTTCTTTTTCAGCCGGAACACTCTCCTGAGTAGGCACTTCTTGTGCTACTTCCTCAGCTACTGGCTCTCCCTTTGTTGCTACTTGTTGTTCTGTTGTGACTTGAGCTTGATTTTCTTCACTCTCAACTGTATTTGCTACATAGACTTCACCTTTATAGAGGTTCTCAAAAAAGCTATTGAGTTTTGTTGTATCACTCTCTTGAATCAATCCAACAATATTTAAAAATCTTTGTAGTTGCGCATATTGTATTGTCTCAGTACCTACAAGTTCCATGGAGTTTTTCACTTCATCTGCTATCGTCATCAAGTCAAAATCTTCTGCAATACTTGTTAATTCTTTCAGGGAGTCTATCTGATGCCCTGCATCACCGTTACTCACACTCAGCAATGTTTGAATATCTAATGGTAAGAGTTGAATTTCATCAATAAAATTAAATAAAGAGTCTTCTATCTCTTCAAAAGTTGCATAGACATAAGCAATCAAACGAGATTTCAAAAGCAGTCCATCTTCATCTTCAATACCACTCAGTACGGACTTTGCATTCTCATCACTCATACATGAGAAAACACCAATGACCTTATCACCCAAAAGAGAGAGTGTATACACAGGGTCATTCCCATAAACCATACACGAGTCATCTACATCAAAAACAATAGCATAAAGATTTTCATTTTCACAAAATTCTGCATTAACTTCTGCATTTACAAATGGAATTTTAAAATTATTAACTCCCCGTAATGTTGTAAGAGGTGTATTTATAATACCTTGTTTATCTTCCACTTCAACATAAGGCACGCTCCAAGAAACTTCTTCTTCTGCCTCTTTTCCCATCTCTTTTTGTAAAGCTGTCACAATTGTTTCTACGGTTGCTTCATCAGCATCCACAATATCACCACTCTCTTCTGCAGCTTCTATTAAGTTCATTACTTCATCAAAAGCATCATACAAAGCATCAGTCATACTTGTTGCAAATTCCAATTTACCCCCACGCAACATATCAAGTAAATCTTCCGCATGATGGGTAATATTTTTTACAGCTTCAAAACCAACAATACCACTTCCACCTTTGAGTGTATGTGCAGCACGGAATACTGAGTTTAAAAGTTCAGGATCATCACCACCTATTTCTCCAATATTTTGATCGATAAATGCTAAGTTTTCTCTTGCTTCGCTTAAAAACTGTTCTAATAACGGATCCATACTTTTTCTCCTTATGCCATCACTAACATATCTATATATGTCTGTAATTGATCTGGTTTTATTGGTTTTGTCTCAAATAAATTTGCACCAACTTTATAGGCATTGATTTTATCTTCATCTTTTGCTTGCGTTGTCACCATAATCACAGGAACAAATTTATTAGCAGCTTGTTTTCGTAAGTCTTGAATAAAAGAGTAACCATCCATAATAGGCATATTGACATCAACAAGATATAAGTCAACACTGTTATCTAAGCTTTTTTCCAAAGCTTCCATTCCATTTTCAGCTTCGACAATATCTATTCCCATAGATTTAAGTATTGTACCATGATAATTCCTCACGGTTTTAGAATCATCTACTATCATTACTGTTGCCATACCATATACTCCTAAAAAAATTCTATCTCATCATTTTCAGAGATGTCACCACTCGCATTTCCTGAAAATCTCTCTTTTTTCTCTTTTGCTTCTTTTAATGTACTCTGAAGCTTCTCTTGCAACTTTGCTAAACTCCCGTTTGCTAATGCTTCATCACTCTTATAAGCATGAGAAAACACAGCAATACTTTTACGCATACTTTCAATCGCTTCAAGACTCGCATCTAACTGCTGGGTAATAATATCTTGATATTGAAATGCAGTTGCAATTTCGTCATCAATCTCTAAGTTATTTTTTTGCATAAAACTATTCATATTCATCAAAGAGTCACTTGAGAGTGATTTTACACTCGTTTGTACCTCTTGAATATGCTCAAGTAATTCATCAACTGCATTTAAAATAAGCATCCATCAACCTTTATGCGGGAAGTCTTAACACTCGAGTAATTGCCTGCTTTAATTGTGCTGGATTAAATGGCTTGACAATCCACCCTGTTAAACCAAGAGCTTTTCCTTGCTGTTTGAGTTCTGCTTTTGTTTCTGTTGTCAGCATAAGAGTGGGTGTTCGACTTGTAGCGGCAACACCTCGTAACTCTTTTAAAAACTCTAAACCATTCATTACAGGCATATTCAAATCTGTAATGATTAAATCAGGTGTCATCCCTGCTTTTATCTCTGCTAACGCAACGGTTGCTTCTGTATACTGCTTTACCTCTATTGGCATTGCATTTGTCACCATTCTTGTTGAAGCTAAGGCTGTCTCACTATCATCTACAAATATTACTAATGGCATATCATCTCTCCTAAAATTATTTTTGATATATTAAAGTTGTATCAACTTTTTTTGCTTTAAAGACCGAAACAATTCGGCTCATATACTCAGCATGTCCTAAAAGAACATACCCACCAGGATTGAGCATGTCATAAAATGTCATTGCCACCTCTTTTCGTGATGCATCATCAAAATAAATCAACATATTTCTTGAGAAAATCACATCAAACTTTCCAAGTTTTCGCATTTGTGTTTTGTCGAAAACATTACACACCTGAAAATCAACACTCCCTTGTAAATCTTCACTTATCTCATACCCTAAACCTTTTTTTTGAAACCATTGATTTAAAATAGGTTTCGGAATAGCATGTACAGAGCGTTCTGTATATTTTGAAGCTTTTGCTTTTTGAATTACTGTTGAGTCAATATCTATCCCAACAACTTCAATGTCTCTCTCTTCAACAACCTTACCCTCCTCTAAAATATGTAAAATCATAGAGTATGGTTCTTCTCCAGTTGAACAGGGAGAAGAGAGAATTCTCAGTGGCTTATTTGCAGGCATTTTAGCATGCAGTTCTGGTAAAATAGAATTTGCCAAAACTTCAAACTGCTCTTTTTCTCTGAAAAAGTATGTCTCATTGACGGTCATGGCATTCATTAATTCTTGAAATTCACTGCCATCTTTATCATCAAAACGCAATTTAAAAAAGTATTTTCTAAAATTATCAAAACCTAACTCAGCTGCACGTTTATCTATATACTTTGCAAGTTTTTCATAATGTTTCTCTACATCAAGTGAAATACCACTTTTCCTATAGATAAATTCACCAATTTTTTCAAAATTTTCTGTAGATAAAAGATATGCCATTTTCTTTATCCTTGAATCATTTTAATGGCACCATCAACTGCAAATGCAGCATAAAAGTCTCCAGAAAAGCGCTCTTTTAAGGACTCAAGCAGTGGAATATCTTCCTCTTCTCCAATCTCACCCATATAATCTACCGCCGTCATTGCTACATTAATATCTTGCTCTGTTTCTAAAAGTTCAATGAGCATATCTCGTGACTCTGAAAAATCCACATCCCCTAAAACATTAATAGCAAAAATACGTAAATCTCTATCGTCTCCAATCAAAAATTTTACAATATAGTATTTAATAGAATCACCAAAATTTCTTAAAATAGAAATCCCCAAATTTCGAATATAGGCATTATCGAGTTTCAACAAATCCATAATCTCTTCTATAGGTGCATCATCCACATCCATATTAGAGATAACCGAAGCAATTTTGGTACAAATATCTTTATCCGCTTCATCATCATTCATGTAGGAGACAAGAAAACTTCCTCCATCGAGTCTTGCTATCTCTTCTATAGCATAATCTATTTTATCGCGATCATGTTGCGTAGTAAAAAAATCAATTGCATCATCAAGATGAGAGAAGTTTGGTAACTCTTCTACGACTTGGGCTACATGTTTTTTTATGAGTGCCATTTAACGCTCCTTTACTTTAAGGTTACAATTTTTTTGAGAATGTTTTTAAAATCAAGCTGTTCCATGACACCACCACGCTCATACGCTTCTCTTGGCATTCCATATACAGTTGCACTCTCTTCACTCTCACCAAGAGTATAACCACCAGCATTTTTTATCTTGACAATTGCATCGGCACCATCATCGCCAATTCCAGTCAAAATAACACCAACAAGATTTTTCGCATCAAAAACTTTTAAAGCACTATCCATCATTGCATTGACACTTGGTTGAAAAAAGCTCTCACCCTTTTCTTTATCTTCACGTATTACAATTTTTCCAGATACCTTCTGTGCAAAATTCATATGAACACCACCGCGAGCAAGATAAATATGCCCTGGTAAAATTTCTAAATTTTGTTCACTCTCATGCACAGGTAAGACACTTGCATTGGCAAGTCTCTGTGCAAATGCTTTTGTAAACTGTTCTGGCATATGCTGTACAATACAAACAGGGTATTTGTAATTTGCAGGCAAAGAAGAACAAATCTGTTCAATAAGCCCTGGTCCACCAGTTGAAGAACCAATAAGAACCACCTTTGTCAAATCTAACGAACTCCCCTGTGTCACTTGTGCATCTTCTTGTTTTTGTATACGTTTTCTCTCTCGCATAGGTGCTCTTCGCATTCGTGCTTTGAGTCTTCTTGGTGAAATACGGCTGAGTGTTTTTACTTTATTGATAATATCTTCACGATTTTCATGTTTGCCAACATTCATCGTTCCTGGTTTTGCAATGTAATCTACTGCCCCAAAATCCAATGCATCCATAGTAATGGTAGCATCTTCTGTTGTTAAAGAACTAATCATCAAAATTGCAGTCGGTTTTTTCTCCATAATCTCTTTGACAGCCTCTATTCCATCCATCACAGGCATATTAATATCCATGGTGATAACATCGTACTGTTTCTCCAAAGCCTTATCAACAGCTTCTTGTCCATTTTTAGCAGTATCTATCTCATACCCCAAAGTTTCAATCATCTCTGTGAGTTGCTTACGTACTAAAGCTGAATCATCAACAATTAGAACTTGTTTTGCCATTATGCTTCCTTTTGACTTACTAATTTATTTATATCCATTGCAAGAACAAGTCTCTCACCATTGTTTAGATATAAAACATTTGTAAAAATTTCATTTTCTTCTTTACGCATATCTTCTTGTTGTACTTCTAAAATATCACTCACACTATCGACAACAAAACCTATACGATTTTCATCTATATTACAAATGATAATCTTTGAGTCTTCATTAATTTTGGTTTCTAAATTTAACTTATCAAATAAAGAGACAAGTGTAACAATCTGCCCTCTTATGTTGATAATCCCTGCTATAGAAGAATCACTAAATGCTACATCTGTTGCACTTATACTATCAATAATCTCATCAACACTATCGACTTCAAAGGCATACTCTTTCTCAAGTAATTTAAAAACGATAACCTCCATCGACTCAGAACTCTTTGACGTATCAACTATCTCATGATTTTGATCTATAAAAGAGTCATTTTTCGTAAAAATATCATTTAAAACGGCATGATCAAAAAACGATATGATAGAATCTTCTGTATGGATAACTCCTGAAATCTTATTCTCTTTCAAAGAGTCTTCCATATATTCAATTTCACTCATAAAATAATTTTCTATATCAACAACACTATCAACAAGGAGCCCTACCCGTTTTCCATCATAAGAGGCAATTAAAATTCTATTTTTTTCACTTCTAGCATCTGAAAAACCATAGTATCTTCGCAAATCAACCACTACTAGCAGTTCATCTCGAATAGTTACAAGCCCTAAAACTTCCCTTTGAGCATCATTTATCTCTGTAATTTGCACATCTGCTAAAATAATCTCTTGTAAATACTCTATATTTAAAGCAAAAACTTCCTTTTCCAAAGCAAAAATCAAAAATCTTATACTATCTTCTTCTTGAATATTTTCTCTTTGACTCTTCCCGTTTTTAACTTCTTTGCCCTCAATTTCTACTTTTTGCATTCTTGCAAACAGCGTTTCTAAAGACATAACTTGTATAAGCATATCTTGGTATTTATACACACCGACAACAGGATTATCCTCTTGATTGATATACTCTATATTGTCTTGATTAATAACAACTGTATCATAGACTTCACTCACTAAGAGTGCATTACTTGCATAGGTATTATTTAAACTTAAAATTCTTGTTTTACTTGCATCATAGTCCACTTCAGCCATATTTAAAAGTGCATTAAAATCAACCAAAGAGACGATGGTTCCTGAAACTGCACACAGACCTCTTACTGACTTTGGTCGTAATGGTAAAGGCATCAGTAATGGTACACGAGAAATTTGGTTAATATCTTCTGTAGATATTCCATAACTCTCTGCACCATTTTTTATGATTAGTATTTCATGAATTTGCATCTGTACTTCTTCTTACCCTTGTTGCAATTCATCTGCCATCACAGCAAGTTCTTCAACACCTTCACCAATGCGAGAAACAGTTTCAATAATAAGCTCACTCGCTTTACGAGACTCCATTGCATTTCTTGCACTCAGTTCTACAGCTTTTTGGACTTCACTAATTCCGATTGTTACTTGATTGATCCCTTCAAGGTTTTGATCATTAACTGTTTTAAGCCCTGCATATCTATCGAGTAAATCCACAAGCATATCAATAATTTTTGAAATTTCTCCAATCAGTGTATCAAGCATATCTTGCTCTCGTTTTTGTGTATTTAAGAGATTATTCCAATCATTTTCTACAGTATTAATTTCAGAATTCATAGATTCTACAATATCATTAATTTTTTCTGTATTTGCTCCAGAGTCTTTTGCTAAGTTACGAATATCAGAACTTACAACTGCGAAACCTTTTCCAAAATCACCAGCACGTGCAGCTTCAATAGATCCACTAATTGCAAGCATATTGAGCTGTACAATCGAGTTTGAAATATTACCAACTGTTTTATCAACACTTTTAGTCTCTTTAACGATAACACCTAACTCTTTAGCTGCTTCATTCCCTTGTGCAATTGATTCTCCAGAAGATGTTTTAACTTCCAATACAGTTGCTTTTACAGTATTAAAAGAGGTTTTAAGTAAATCAAAATTTCTTCTTGAAATAGCAATCAATGCATCAATATCTTCTGCAGCAGCGAGACTCTCAGCCACTAAATCTTTGTTTTGTAATACACTTTGATTCGTTGTATGAGAAGAAGATTCTATCTGATTTAATGCCGTAGTCACATCTTCGAGTGCACTTTGAATCTCTTCCATATTTGCACCGATAGTATCTGCTGAGAGGGCTATATCTTCCGCTGATTTCATAGAGTCTGTAGAGTATTTTAACTCTTCAGAGAGATTAGAGAGTTCTTTTATATCATCTTCAGTTTGAGAAAGAGCATCTGATTGGATTTCAATTCCATTCAATGTTTTCTCAACTGAAAGTGCAATTTGGCTTGAAGCATCTGAAATCTCTTGAGAACCTTTATTTATTTTTTCTATTAAGTTATCAAGTGTATTTGTATATGTATTGATACTGCGTGCAGCTTCAACAGAGTAAACAGCGATTTTTGTTAGCTCCTCCATTTTAAGACTCAGTGCATTGCCTCGTGTTCCTGTTCCAGAAATAATAACGGTTGTAGAACCAATACTTTTGATAATACTATCAATACTACTTTGAATTTTATTGACCAGTTCAGAGATAAATTCTGCATTTTTCTCACTCTCACCAGCCAAAGCACGTGTCTCATCTGCAACAACAGCAAAACCTTTACCATGTTCCTTTGCACGACTTGCTTCAATCGCAGCATTTAAAGCCAACAGATTTGTTTGATCAGCAATCTTCGCAATAAAACCAACGGCATCCCCAATATTTTGAGAAGATACTTTTAACTCTTCACTTTTTCTTGCACTTGCATTAGCAACATCAATTGCCTTATCCATTCTTCCTACAGAATCATTAACAATCTGTACAGCACTCATAATATTATCACCAGTTGCTAATGTAGAAGAGATAACCGTATCAATCGTCGTGTTCATACGATTAATATTACTTGTGATTCCTTTTACATTGGCTAAAGCCTGATCACTTGCACCACTATTTTCTTCTGCTGCTGTTGCAATCTGTTCCATAGAAGATTTTAACTGCTCAATCGCACTCACACTCTCTTGTGCATTATCGAGTATTGTCATGGAAACACCTGCAATACTTTCACTTATTTGTTGTTGTTTTGCCAAAGTTCTTTGTTTTCTTTTATCATTACTAGAAGCAACGGCCATAGAGGCTGAAGCCGCACTCCCTTTTTTAACTAATGCCATGTATAATCCTTTCCTTCTTAATCTAATGTCGCATAAAGCTCTTCAGCTTTTTTAATATCTTCGCGGGATGGTTTGACTCGTATAGAGACATATTTTGTGTTGCCATTCTTATCTACTGAACGTAGTACTGTTGCAAATACCCAGTAAAATCCGCCACCTTTTCTTTGGTTCTTCACATATCCAGTCCAAAATCCCTTGCTCTGAACATCATCCCAAAGTGATTTAAACGCAGCTCTTGGCATATCAGGATGGCGCACAACATTGTGTGGCTGACCGATTAAATCACTCTCTTTCATATTGGCTACTTTATAAAAAGAGTCACTCGCATACTGGACGATTCCCTTTTCATCTGTTTCTGATAAAAGATATAAATCATTATAAAGTACCTCACCATCATCTAAAAATGTTAAACCTTCGGTACTTATATCATTGTTATTTTGTGACACACTAAACCTCCAAGAAAAATTAATTACTGTTAGCTTACTCTTTAAAATCTAAAAATAAATTGAAATGGGGAAATTTTATTGATTTTTTTGGTTTTTGTGAAAAAAATGGGTTTTTTGATTTGTTTTGTTTATATTTATAATTTGTGAGAGGAAAGAAACTTCCCTATATTGGGGAAGTTAAGAGAAGTAAAGACTAGATATTATCGCGAATACCTAAATCAGAGATAAGTTTAGCATAAGCCTCTTTTTGTGTTCTTTTGAAATATTTCATAAGACGACGACGTTGCCCAACAAGTTTAAGTAAACCTAAACGAGATGCATGATCTTTTTTAAAAACTTTTAAGTGTTCTGTTAACTCTGAGATACGTTCAGTTAAAAGTGCAATTTGTACTTCACTTGAACCAGTATCACCTTCTTTGCGACCATATTTCGCAATTATCTCTTGTTTTTTAGCCGAATCTAAAGCCATAATAGCCTCCTGATGGGTATATTTATCTAACATTTATATTAATATATAAAAGCTGAAGAAGAATTATAACTACTTAATCTTTATTTAATCTAATTATCATTAGAATGTGTCCATGAAAAAAATACTTGTCGTAGATGATAGTCAAACTATCCTCTCTCTCATTAAATCTGAAATAGCACTCCACAATGGTATAGAAGCACTCTATGCAGACTCTTACAAAAGTGCCATGCGACTCATTCGTGAGCATCGTGGACAATTCCATGCGGCACTCTTAGACCTCAACCTTCCAGATGCACCCGAGGGTGAAATAGTAAAACTCGCCAATGCCAACAAAATTCCTGCTGTCATTCTCTCTGCAACTATCAATGAAGAACTCAAAGATAGAGTCATGAAAAAAGATGTGGTTGATTTTGTCGTGAAAGATACACCCCAGAGTGTCAAATTTGCCGTCAATGCCATCCTACGAACACTTAAAAATTATGACACAACAATATTAATCGTAGATGATTCAAAACTCTACAGAGATACACTCAAAAGTTCACTCCAGCGTATTCATCTCAACATAATAGAAGCAAAAGATGGACAAGAAGCACTT
>Ga0256829_1000965_pt1 | contig 25080 bp, 26 predicted proteins | sample 131447metaG_FD_185979 | JGI IMG/M metagenome (GOLD analysis project Ga0256829, IMG submission 185979) | Hydrothermal vent microbial communities from Lau Basin, Pacific Ocean - 131-447 | ecosystem: Environmental > Aquatic > Marine > Hydrothermal vents | place: Pacific Ocean: Lau Basin | collected...
ATGCAGCTTTTTTTATTTGGCATCTATCTTTACGGAACAAAGATAAAAGAGATAAACAAAGTGCTGCTCTCTTATGTAAGTGCTGTTAAGTTTATAGTTTTGCCCTTTGTCGCGTTTATCATTCTTTCTCTGCTGCATCTGCCAAGCATAGTAAAAGGTGTAATCTTTATAGAGCTTATGATGCCTCTCGCCGTTGCCAATGTAAATCTTTCATCACTTTATGAATGCTCGCCAAAAGTGGTAACTGTGCTGGTATTTGTTACCTCACTTTTATTTTTAGGCACTATCTTTGCAACGATTAGGATTGTACACTTTCTTTGATATTTGCCAAAACTCCGTTAATTAGTCTCTCTCTGGACTGTCTTGACGCCCATGCTATGTGCGGTGTGATAAAAAGCCTGTTTCTGTTTTTTACATTTAAAAGCGGATGGTGCGGATGCATAGGCTCATTTTCTAGCACGTCCAAACCAAAAAAGATATCTTTTTCATCAATGAGTTTTGCAACATCTTCTTCATTTACAATGCCGCCTCTACCAAGATTTAAGATGACTGCATTATCTTTACATGTAGATAAGCCTTCATAAGCCAGTAAATTTTTAGTAGTTTTATTAAGAGGTGCATGCACGGAGATAATATCGCTACTACTTAACAACTCTTCTAGCGTGACGCTTTGAAACTCGTCATCTTGATGCTTGCCGCTTGTTGAGTAATAACTAACATCACATCCAAAAGCTTTAGCTGCATATGCAACCCTCTTTCCGATAGTACCAAGCCCTACAATCCCCCACTTCTTACCGCTTATCTCAAAATAAGGATAGGAAAGATCACAAAAAATCTCACTCTTAGACCAAAAACCGCCCTTAACTGCTTCATCATAATATCTTAAATGTCTTGTCAGATAAAAAAGCATGGCAAAGGTATGCTCAACAACGGAATCAGTAGAATATCCGCTTACGTTTTTAACCTTTATATTAAGCTCATCTGCCGCTTTGATATCAATATTGTTAACCCCTGTAGCTGCCACACATATAAGTTTAAGATTTTTTGCCGAGCGCATAATCTCTTTTGTTATGACGACTTTATTGGTTACGATAATCTCAGCATCACTTACACGCTCTTTTATTTGCTGTAGAGTCGTATTTTCATAACGCACTACATCGCCTAGTTTGTCAAATCCGCTTAAATCTGCATCTCCAAATGTTAATGTATCTAGTAAAACTATATTCACCCGGCATCCTTAATGCATGCTATGATATCTTTTGCCTGCTTTAATGCAGCACCCACTTTTCCAAACACCAAAGCTACCGCCATTCGCCTGCCTTTGTGAGACTCCGGTTTACTAAATATCCTGACATAAGAGTTTATGCCAAATGAACTCTCATCGATATCAACAGCAGGAGCAAAAGAATCTTTTTGGGATTTAAATGCCGCAGATACGCCCTCTCCATAAAAAGTAAATCCCAAAGGAAGTCCCAAAACCGCTCTTACATGTAAAGCAAATTCGCTTTGACTTTGGGTTATGAGCGTAACCATTCCCGTATCATGCGGACGAGGACTGACTTCACTAAAATAAACCTCATCTCCTTTTACAAACATCTCTACGCCAAAAATTCCTCTGCCACCCAAGCCGTCTGTTAATATTTTTGCCATTTGACGCGCTTTTTGCTTCACGGCTTCACTCATGCAAGCCGGCTGCCATGAAAATATATAATCTCCATCTTTTTGCTGATGACCTATAGGCTCGCAAAATATAGTTTCTCTGCCGTTTCGCGCAGTCAGCAAGGTTATCTCATAATCAAAATCAACAAATGCCTCAACTATAAGCTCACTTGCATCGCCTCTTGCTTCTTTTGCCCTCTCCCATGCCATATCAATATCATTGATTGACTTTAGCGTGCTTTGTCCATGTCCGGAACTGCTCATAACAGGTTTAACCACACAAGGGATACCAAGCTGCTTTACCGCTGCACTTAGTTGCTCTTTTGTCGTTACAAATTGATATGCTCCTGTTTTTAACCCCAGCTCCTGCGCTGCAAATTGTCGGATATTTTTACGATTCATAGTTTTATTTACCGCTTGCGCATTTGGTATCACGTTAAATCCAAGAGCTTCCGCTTCAAAGAGTGCGTCAATGCTGATAGCTTCAATCTCAGGTAGGATAAAGTCAGGATTTTCACGTTTGATAATCTCTAATACCGCATCTTTGTTTTGCATATCTACCACATAACTTCTGTGTGCCACCATCTGTGCAGGCGCATTTTGATATTTATCCACACCAATAATCTCTAACCCTAAACGCTGTGCTTCTATGGCAATTTCCTTGCCTAATTCTCCAGAGCCCAGTAGCATAATTTTTTTTGAGTTGCTTTTTAACGGCGATGTAAATTTCATATAACTTTCCTCGCAATACTTTATGTTATAAATATTTTTAAAATATATTGTAGCATACTTACAAATTTATGCTTTAAACTTACTCAGCGTCTCTTGTAGTTTAGTAGCTTCATCCGCTAGTGTTATAGTCGTATTTTCAGCTTCAAGGCGCAGTTGTGTATTTTTTGCCGCAATATCTACCATATCATCCATCACAACGATAAGCTCTTTGGTCTTTTTAGCAATGTAACCGTTGTGCTCAACTACTTCAACAGATTTTGCCGTTGTGGTTGAGAGGTTGTTTTTTGTCTCTTTTGATGAAGATATTAACTCTTGTGCTGAAGCCACAATATCCGTCATATTGTTTGTCGTTTGGGACGTACCTTCTGAAATCTCAACAACATTTTGTGTAATTAGGTTTACATTTACGCTAATCTCACTAAGACTTTTTTGAGTTCTCTCCGCTAGCTTTCTAACTTCATCAGCAACAACTGCAAAACCGCGCCCATGTTCACCCGCACGTGCTGCTTCAATGGCGGCATTAAGTGCAAGAAGATTTGTCTGATCGGCTATTTCTGAGATAATCATTAAAACATCTTTAATGTTTTTTGCCTGCTCGGTTAAAGATGAGACCTTTTGTGCAAGATCTTGCTGATATTCATGGCTTTGCTCGATAGATTGTATAACTACATCTAGTTTATCTATCGTATCATCAAGTACATTTGATGTCTTATCTAAGTCATTTGTAACGGCATTAATCTCCTCTTCAACGCTACTTAGTCGTTCTCCTATCTCAGATACCAAAGTATTTACATTTTGTATTTTGCTATCTGTTTGGACTCCGTTTGATGAAAAGCTATCCATCACATTGCGTAAATCGGCACTTTCTGTTAATGTAAGCGATGATACGCCGACTGCTTCATGCACAGCTTGCTTAAATGCGACAATCATGACTCCAATAGCACGTGATATTTGTGATATCTCATCTTTACCCGGGACTATGACATTACATGTTAAATCAAGATCGCTTGAGACGCACTCAATTTTATTTAAACTGCTTGCAACGCTTTTGTTGATCCCTCTGCCAACTAAAACTATGATAAAAAATACAGCTATCGTAAAGAGCGTATAGCCAACAAGTGTGATAATAGCTCTTGTAGATGAAGCGCTTTGTGCTTTATTTAGTAAAAGAGTATTGTTTTGTGCCATTTTAGCCTCTACCTTGCCTAACAGATTCATACGCTTAGTTAGTAGAGAAAAACACTTCACGCTGCTAATGCCAAATCCTCCAGTTGATGCTTTTTGTTTTGCTATCTCTCTCATAGCATCAACCTGGCTCATGATTGGTGATTTTAATATTTGGTGATAATACTCTTTTATGGTACTGTTTGCCATCGCCATAGAAGAGTTCATAAAAGCATTTTGCTCAGCTACCAGAGTTATCCATTTTGCAAACATACCATGTATAAATTTATTTCGTGCAAAAGTAGAGCTCAAGACCGCCCTTTCTATCCCTGCGCGCTCAGTAGATTTTAAAAAATTTGCGTATGAATCTAGCGATTTTATCAAGTCTGGCGTATTGGCAAGTCTAGCGGTATAAGAGACAATATTTAAAATATCTCTATTTATATCTGTATAATATGATACTTCTTGCTTGACGCCGATTTTCAAGTCATTAATCTGCTTTCTAATTACTGACAAACTATTCATTTGTGCTTCAAGAGCATCGATTTGGTTTTGCAAATAAGCTGGAAAATTATTTAGATTTATAGTTGAGATATAATTTTTAAAATTAGCATATTTTTGATCTGTTAACAATCTTTGATGCGGCAAAGTTTGTGTAAATTTTTTACCCCCTGATGCTAAAAAACCTGCACTCTCACCACGTTCTTTTTGAGTCTCATAGATTAAAGCGCTTAGCTTTTGTGAGAGAGTATTTAATTTTTGCGCTCTAGCAAATACAAAATGATTATTTATCTCTTTGTCAAGTGCTAAAGCAATGATTATTAAAGAAAAAACAACCACTATAAATGTAATAAAATTTAACTTAAACTTAATGCTCACATTAAATCCTTTTTGTATTTTAAAGATAGTATTATACCAAAAATTGTCAAAAAAGCTATCTTTTGCATATCTAAACAAAAATTGAATCTTGTATCATATCACAATATCTAACGCCTTGGAGATTGTTTTTGTTTGCAGTGTTTTAGTAAAGTCATGTAAAGCGGCTTGATACGCTTTTGTTGTTGAGCCAAAATATCTTTCTTTAAACGTATAGCTTCTGCCTCCTACATGCAAAGAGTTCTCATACGCTTTTATCAAAACTCTCACTACTGCGATATCCATGTATGCGTTATTGTAAACGGTGCAAGATAAAGAGATTTGGATGGAGATTGAATTTTTTGTTTTAAAATCTAAAACGTTAAAACCTTTTTGTGAAATATAATTTTTCAAAACCTCTTTGTAACCGTATGCTTTTTTACCGGCCGTTACAAAAAAGTTTAGTGAGGATTTTTGACTTATATATCTTTGCTTAACCCTTATTATATCCGTCAGATACAGCAATCTATCAAACTTTACTGTCGCATAACGGCTTAGTTCGTTTACAATACCCAGCGTGCGCTGCATCTGCTTTACAGAGTTCATAAGTCCGGCAAGAGTGTCATAGCGTTTTAGTGCGCCCTCTTTGCTTAGTGTATCATATCTCATATCTATATTTTTCTTTTGACGATTTAGATGCGATATAAGCCCATTTACAAATTTTGTTTTATCAACACGCACTAAAACAACGATATGCTTATAGCTTGTCTGCGCGACTTTTACCAAAATATAGTTGTTTATATTCACGGCAGAGGTTTTAGCTTCTACGCTATTAATAATTTTTGTATCTGTGTAATAATTATGCTCTTTTATTTTACTACTATATGATGATTTGATTTTAATGCCAAGCGTTGAGATGATACTGCTTAGTGCATTGTTTATCGCATCTTTTTTATCCACTCCTATAGCTGCGGCGTACATGTAACGTCCACTGCTTGAGGGCGGATCTAAAAACCATGACGGCAAAGATACAGGTTTTTGATTTAGCGGTTTTGGTTTATGCGAGCAACCTGCAAATAAAACCGCCAAACTAAGCAATATCGATATAAATAGAGATATTTTACTATTCATCAAGCTGACTTTGCGCTATTTTTTTTTGCCGTATCAACTCAGAGATACGAACTATAGCCACGTCTAAAGCAGGGATAGGCTTATTTACCAGATGATCAGCTTGATGGTAAAGCTCCTGCGCATTTTTTAATCTCCCTAACGCCTCATTTACCACACCCAAATCATAAGCTACAACATAGCTTTTACCATGCAGCTCAAACATAAGACGTTGTAATATCATACGAGCTTTATGCAGGCGGTTTACTTTTATAAACAAGAGTGCATTTTTTAAAGCATCACTTTGCTTATCTGTTGTATCTATTTCAATATCATCTAACAACTTGACCTTAAAATGGACATAATGCGGAGTCAAATCGCTTACAAACTCTCTTGCAACCTGAAGTGAGAGCATATTTAAAGCCTGCGCTTTTGATAAGACACGTCTGCTTGTATCAAACAAATATCTTCTATGGCAACTATCTCCGCTGTAATTTTTCAAAAGAGCATCGCTGTAAATAATAGAACCGGTTTGCACGTTTACGATATTGATATTTGCTAAAAGAGTTGCTTTTGTAACATGACATGTGACGGTGTAAAAACGCCATAAAAGGCATCTTGAACCATCTTTTGAAAAGTTTAAACACTCTTGTTTGTTTTGATAATAGCGTCTTGAAGTAGCATTTTGCATACCAATATCACCGGTAACTAGCGCCTGCGCACCTATTAGTTCACCTATTTTTGTAGCTGTGCGCGTATCTACTAGTTGAGAAGACTGTAGTTTTTGCTCAGCTATTACTTTATTAAGATTTTGCCTGCTTAAAACTGTAAAATAAGGCTTTAAGTCAACACTTTGACTAGCCAATAGCGCCGTTATCTCACCTGAAAGGCCCACTCTGTCATTTTTAAAAGGTACAACGGCTATACGTCTTGCCTTAGCAATAGAAGGTACTTTTGCCGGTGCCAATGTGCTTATATCAACTCTTTGGGAGCAGCCGGCAAACAACATACTTAGTATTGCTATATGCAACAAATAACGCGTGTATAATCTCATCGTTTATCCTCATGGACTTGTGTACAATGGTATTATATTGTATTACGGATTAAATATTTGTCACTTTAGTCAGATATGAGTTAATAATTTTAGTATAAAATACTCATTACACTAAGATAGAGTTATTTTTTAAATTTTAAAGGCATCAAATGTGTGCGATTTTTGGCATCATCGGAAACTATAACTACAATACGGCTAAATCAGCACTTGCTTTAATGAGCCATCGCGGTCCTGATTTTTGCGGCATAATACAAGAAGAGAAACTGTTTTTTGCGCATAATCTTCTACGCATTATGGATAGCTCAAAAAATGCACATCAGCCATATTTACATAAGCATCTTCTAGTCAGTTTTAATGGAGAGATTTATAACAAACAAGAGCTTCAAAAGATACTAGCACATGGGCAAACAGATATCAGCGAAAGCCGGCTCATAGCACTGGCATACTTAAAATGGAGAGAAGATTTTGTTAATCACTTAAGGGGAATGTTTGCCATCGCGATAAAAGATAAAGACAAACTGCATCTGTTTCGCGACAGACTTGGTAAAAAGCCGGTGTTTTTTCATAACGGCAAAAGCTTTATTTTTGCTTCAGAGATAAAAGCAATTATCCCGTTTTTAGAGCATATAACACTAAATAATGATGCGCTTTTGAGTTATCTTTCTTATCTCGCTCCCACCCCGCCGCATACTTTTTTTCAAGGCGTACATAAACTAGCAGCAGGAGAGTTTTTACTGTTTGAAAATGGCAAGATAACAATAAAACGCTATTTTGATATTTTACATGCAAAACCCTCAAATATCACATCAAAACAATCGGCAAAAAAACAGATAAAAGAAGATTTAATGGAGTCTTTACATCTAAGACTCCAAACACCGTCGCCTAAGGCTATTTTACTCTCAGGCGGCATAGACAGCGCATTTATCACCTCTGTTTCAAAGAGTATGGGCTATAAAATAGATACTTACACGCTCGGGTATAATGAATACAAAAATTATGACGAAAGTGATAATGCGCAGCGCTTTGCAAAATCTTTAGGGATTAAAAACCGCGTTATAAACGCTGACAAAACAAGCTTTATGGATTCATTGGATGAAACGCTTCAAATACTTGATGAGCCGTTAAACGATCCTGCCGCACCATTTTTAAATATACTGCTAAAACATATCAAAGATGACGGATACAAGGTAGTTTTTAGCGGGGAGGGAAGTGATGAACTGTTTTTGGGGTACAGACAGTATTTTGAATATCTTGATATTGAAAAAGCCGCTTCGCTTGCCCATAAAAACTGGCTAAAAAAATATTTTCGTGCAAATTTCTCAATGAACAGAGAGTGGGAATGGTACAAACGTATCTGGGACGGCACGCTGTTATTTAGAACATCGGGCGAAAAATTTACCGACTTACAGCAAAATCTTCTTTTGCGTCAAAATATTAAAGATAATCACTCCTATGAGTATCTTAAAGCATATAGAGAAAACTTTGAAAAAAGTGCTCATAATGATGAGAGTATCTGGTATAGTTATATTGATTTAAATATCTTTCAAGCAGAGCACTTTTTAAAAAAACTCGACCATGTAAGCATGGCTTCATCTATTGAGGCAAGAACTCCGTTTTTAGATCATAAACTGGCTCAAGATCTCTTTAGCATAAAACCCTCAATCAGATATCAAGACAAAATAACTAAATCACTTTTAAAAGATATCGCATCAGAGTATCTTGACCAAAAAACGCTCACAAGAAAGAAAAAAGGATTTTCAACTCCATATATGGAATGGCTTATAGCATCTGGTAAAATATCTTTGATAAATGAAGTAAATGAAAAAACCGGCATATTTAACGACAAAATTTTAAATCAATATATCACACTGGCAAAAAAGGGCAGATTTAAACAGCACACATGGGGCTTGTATGTGCTATCTTGGTGGCTTAAAAAGTGGCTGTTGTAAAGTACCTAATCCGTACTTAATTGTTCTATAATAACGCCGTTATCTTGTAAAAAGCGTGAGATAATTTCTGACTCGTTATACTCATAAGGTGTAGCATATACTATGCGCTTAATTCCGCTGGCTATAAGATTTTTACTACACTCGCTGCAAGGCTCTAATGTAACATATATAGTGGCGCCTTCTATGCTTATTCCCTTTCTAGCCGCCCATATAATTGCATTCATCTCAGCGTGAATCTCGTATGTTTTAGACCATTCGTGATGCTCTTTTGTATATAGTCCATGCCATTGCTCATTGCAGTTTGTGTATCTTGAGGGAGTGCCGTTATATCCTGTGCTTAAAATTCTGCCATCCTTTACGATAACGGCACCGACTTGTTTAGAGACGCATTTTGAAGCACTTGCTATCTCTTTTGCGATATTTATAAAATTATTGTCATTTAACATTTCATCCCTAAAGTTTAATTATGGTATTATATCAAAAAATATTAACCTCGTTATATGAGATAATTTTGGAGCATCAAAAAATGGATATAAAGCAGATAAAAGAACTTATGGATGATTTTGACAACAGTGGTTTGTCAGGATTTAAAATAAAAAAAGATGACATAGAATTAGAATTTTCAAAGACAATTACTACTACTGCCATAACTCAACCGCAAACATTGCCAGCCGCTTCGCTTACAACTCTACCGACACAAAACAATCAGCCCTCCCAAGATGTTAGCGCAGATGCCATACTCTCTCCAATGGTTGGAACTTTTTATGCCGCCCCATCACCTGATTCACCTGCATTTGTAAAAAAAGGTGACACCGTTAAAAAAGGTCAGGTTATAGGGATTCTTGAAGCTATGAAGATTATGAATGAACTTGAAGCAGAATTTGATTGTAAGATTCTTGATGTTTTAGTCAGTGACGGTCAGCCCGTTGAATACGATATGCCGCTGTTTGCGATACAAAAGATTTAAACGATGGCAGAAATCAAGAGAATACTCATAGCAAACAGGGGTGAAATAGCTCTGCGCGCGATACGAACCGTTAAAGAGATGGGTAAAGAAGCTGTTGCCGTTTATTCGACTGTCGATAAAAATTGTGAATACTTAAAACTTGCAGATAGCGCTATTTGCATAGGCAAAGGAGCAAGTAGTGAGAGCTATCTCAACATTCCAGCCATAATCTCAGCAGCAGAGATTAGCAACAGTGACGCAATTTTTCCGGGCTATGGTTTTTTAAGTGAAAATCAAAGTTTTATCGAAATATGCGACCATCATAACATTAAATTTATAGGTCCGACTCCTGAAGTCATGAGCTTAATGAGTGATAAAGCAAAAGCAAAAGAGATGATGACAGCCGCCGGTGTTCCTATTATCGTTGGTAGCGACGGAGCTATAGATGATATTGAGGTTGCAAAAAAGCGGGCAAAGGAGATAGGATATCCAATCATACTCAAAGCTGCACAAGGCGGGGGCGGACGCGGTATGAGAGTTGTTGAAGATGAGAGTTATCTTGAAAATGCATTTTTAGCGGCTGAAAGTGAAGCAATTACCTCTTTTGGTGACGGTACTATTTATATGGAAAAATTCATATCAAATCCTAGACATATTGAGGTACAGATAGTAGCGGATTCACATGGAAATGTTATACATGTAGGAGAACGGGACTGTTCGATGCAGCGTCGCCATCAAAAACTCATAGAAGAATCACCTGCTGCAATACTAGACGATAAAACTAGAGAAAAGCTACATCAAACAGCCATTAAAGCAGCCAAATATATAGGTTACGAGGGTGCCGGGACATTTGAATTCTTGCTAGACGATCAGATGAATTTTTACTTTATGGAGATGAACACAAGGCTTCAGGTAGAACATACGGTATCTGAAATGGTAGGCGATATAGATTTAGTAAAACTTATGATAGAGGTTGCGGAGGGTAAAAAATTACCAAAACAAAGCAGCATAAAACTCCAAGGACACTCGATAGAATGCCGTATAACTGCGGAAGACCCTATAAAATTCCTGCCATCGCCCGGAAAAATCAACAAATGGATCTCTCCCGGCGGAAAAGATGTACGATTAGATACCCATGTTTATGCAGGTTGTATAGTTCCTCCAACATATGACTCTATGATAGCTAAACTTATAGTACATGCTAAATCAAGATCAGAGGCTATAGCAAAAATGCGCGTAGCACTTAGTGAATTTGAAGTAACCGGTATCAAAACAACGATACCTTTTCATAGAAAAATGATGCAAAATCAAGATTTTATATCAAATAATTTTACGACAAAATATCTTGACGGGTACAACGGATAGTTTTATCTATCTCTTACTATTGACCGGCTGTTTTTGGCAGCCTTATAATTCGGATGTTTGAATTTAATTTTAGCTGCTTGAAATATCTGCTTAAAACCTCTTTTCTTTTTTGCATCATCAACTGATTTATAATCTGTGCTTTTACATGCGATAGCGTTGTTTTAATCGGCTTACCGACTGATTGAAGATAAAAACAGATGAATCCGCCGCTTCCGTTAGGCAGTACCTTAGAAAAATGTCCAGGCTTGATTAATGATAGGATTTTGCCTAGCTGTGGGGATATCGCATCTGGCTTGAAAACTTTTATCTCAGATGCGATTCTGGGCGAATAAAACAGAGGATTTGCTCTTTTTTGTTCTAGATACGTTTTATCTTTCGCGCTGTATATGATTACATTGTAGCTACTCGGCGGCTCAAACTCATGTTTATGTAATTTAAAGTAGTTATGTATCTCATCACTGCTTGGCGCATACATGTGAGCAAATGCGATAGCCTGAAAAAGCTTTTGATTTAAAAGACGCTCTTTTGTCTTTTTTTGAATCTGCTGCACTGTCATGTCATTGCTATTTTGCAAAGCTGTATAAAACTGCTCAACGCTCATATGGTTAATGGCGGCTATCCTTTTGATCTCATTTACAATATCATCTTGTGTAACTGTTATATTTCTCTGCTTTATCTGGATATCTTCAAGCGTTTTTCGTATGAGAAAATCTACGGCCTGCTTTTGACTAAGACCTCGCTTTTGCATAAGAGCAGTAATCTCATAAGTAGTAATTGGTTGATTTTGCACAACAATAGCCACTGCGTCGATCATCTTTGCATTTAAAGAGACGACAGTTAGTATTAAAAACAATATTTTATACATATTAAAGCCTAATTTTAAGTTAAGAGTGATATTTTACCCATTTTTAACCAATGTTAATCTAAAATTAGACACTTACACTAACTTACCCACCAAAAAGGAACACTATGGTTATTACCCGCTTTGCCCCGAGTCCTACAGGATTTTTACATATAGGAGGTTTAAGGACCGCGCTTTTTTCATATCTTTGGGCTAAACACAATGGCGGTAAGTTTATACTGCGCATTGAGGATACAGACCAAAGCAGAAATAACGAAGATGCCGCAAAAGCCATCATAGAGGCATTTAGATGGCTCGGTCTCTCACATGACGGTGAGATAGAGTACCAGTCTAAAAGAACAGATATATATAAACGATATATACAAAAACTCTTAAATGAGGGCAAAGCATATTATTGTTACATGAGCAAAGATGAGCTGGTCAGTTTAAAAGATGAGCAGATAAGCCGTAAAGAGCGTCCTAGATATGATGGGAGATACCGCGATTTTAATGGCATGCCGCCGCCGGGTGTAGAACCTGTTGTTCGTATAAAAGCGCCTACAAACGGAACTATTACCGTTCATGACGGTATAAAAGGCGATGTAGTCTTTAATGTAGATGATATACTGGATGATTTTATCATAGCAAGATCTGACGGAACTCCTACTTATAATTTTGTAGTAGCTATTGATGATGCACTAATGGGCATCAATGAAGTGATAAGAGGAGATGACCATCTCTCAAACACGCCAAAGCAGATAATTATATATGATGCTCTTGGCTTAAAAATACCTAATTTTTATCATGTGCCTATGATACACAACCAAAATGGCAAAAAACTCTCAAAACGAGATGGGGCTACTGATGTTATGGAGTACAAAAAAGAGGGCTATCTACCGCAGGCTCTTCTTAATTTTCTAGTTCGGCTTGGCTGGAGTCATGGCGATCAGGAAATTTTCACTATACAAGAGATGATAGAGATGTTCAATCCAAAAGATATCAACAAATCTGCTTCAATATACAATACTGAAAAACTTGACTGGTTAAACGCACATTACATAAAAAATATGCCCAATGAGCATTTAAAACATTTACTAGAAGATTACGGCATTATCCTTACTTCAAACGATAAGACTGAAATTTTACTTGACACCCTAAAAGAAAGAGCTAAAACACTCCAGGAGCTCGCTTGGCAGATAAAAGATATCCTCACACAGCCTACTTATGAAAATGAAAAAGCATTTAAAAAAGCATTTAAAGGCGATGCTGTAGATATATTGACTGCATTTTCCAATACACTAAAATCAGCACCAAAACCTCATCTTCCCGTAGATTTTCATATTGTTATGCAAAGTATAGTAGATGAACAGGGTATTGGTTTTGGCAAGCTGGGACAACCCCTTAGAATGGCTCTTCTTGGAAAATTATCCGGTCCCGGACTTGATAGCGTTATGGCGGTTATCGGGGTTGATGAAACTATAAACAGGATATCATCAGCAGTATCTTATGCTGCGCAAAATGATTACGCCTGATTTAGCCAGACCATCAATCCTTTTTGAGCATGCAGACGGTTTTGTGCCTCATCAAAGACTATATTGCTATATTGCTCCATAACGGACTCGCTGACCTCCTGCCCTCTGTATGCAGGCAGACAGTGTAAAAACTGAGCATCTTTGGAGGCTTTTTGCATCAGCGTATCATCAACCATATATCCCTTAAAATCTTGTATTCGTTTTTCTTTTTCATCTTCTTGTCCCATAGACGCCCATGTGTCGGTAGTAACAACCGTTGCACCTTTTACCGCCTCTTGTGGGTCATTTAAGATATTGATCTTTGCACCGCTGCTTTTTGCATACATGTAAGCATCTTGTAACACCCCGTTATCAACCTCATAACCTTTAGGAGTTGCGATATTTAACGTAAATCCAAGTTTTGCCGCCAACATAAGCCAAGAGTGCGCCATATTATTTCCATCACCTATATAAGCTACAACCGCATCATCTGCCACGCCGTACTCAATCATGGTCATATAATCTGCTAAAAGCTGTATCGGATGATATGAATCGGTAAGTCCGTTTATAACGGGTACACTTGAGTAAGAAGCGAACTCTTCAAGTTTAGAGTGCTCAAATGTTCTAATCATGATCATATCACACATGCTAGATATCACACGAGCCGTATCTTTTACCGGTTCGCCTCTTCCTAGATGGATATCTCTGCTTGATAGAAAAAGTCCATGCCCGCCGAGCTGATATATGCCCGTCTCAAAACTGACACGCGTCCTTGTCGAGCTTTTCTCAAATATCATAGCTAAAGTTTTTTTAGGCATATACTCTTTATATTCGCCGCTTTTTAGCTCTTTTTTTATTTTTAATCCTAGCTCAACAATCTCTAAAATCTCATCTTTACTAAAATCTTTTAATGTTAAAAAATGTCTCATTAGTCTTTATTCCTTTGTAATATCTCTGCCACCTCTTTTGCGTGGTATGAGATTATGATATCGGCACCTGCCCTTTTAAATCCTGTCATAGTCTCCATCACAACTCTCTCATAATCTATAAGATTATGCTTACCTGCTAATTTTAACATAGCATACTCACCGCTGACATTATATACAGCCAGAGGTAAAGAGATATTTTGCTTAACATCTCTTATAATGTCAAGATAAGCAAGAGCCGGTTTTACCATGAGTATATCTGCGCCCTGTGTCTCATCGGCAACACTCTCAGCAATGGCTTCACGCCTGTTTGCCGGATCCATCTGATAGCTTGAACGATCTCCAAATGATGGAGTTGACTCAGCAACATCACGAAAAGGTCCATAGTATCCACTTGCAAATTTTGTAGAATAGCTCATAATAGGTAAATTTTCATACCCGTTATCATCGAGCGTTTTACGTAACGAGGCGATAATACCATCCATCATGCCAGATGGTGCTATCATATCAGCTCCGGCTTTAGCATGAACTAAAGCCTGAGCTGATGATATCTCAAGCGTTGCATCATTATCTACCGTCTCGTGAACATGATCTATGATGCCGCAATGCCCATGGTCTGTATATTCGCAAAAACATAGATCAGTTATAACAAACATATCCGGATGAGTATCTTTAATTGCTTTTATCGTTTGAGCGATGATACCGTTTTGACTAAGAGCATCAGAGCCTACGGAATCTTTCACATCGGGTATGCCAAATAAAATAATACAAAAAATGCCAAGCTGTTTTAAAACAAAACACTCCTTAACAATCTCGTCTATGCTCATCTGAAAAACACCGGGCATTGACGGCACCTCGTCTTTTATGCCTTTACCGGGTCGTGCAAACAAAGGATATATAAAATCATCTACGCTTACACCGGTTTGACGCACCAAACGGCGAAGATGTGGATTCGTTCTTGTTCTGCGAAATCGTTGAAACATGATAGTACCTTTTATTTTTATTGAATTATACACTATATTGAGCAAAGCCTACGATAAATATAAAACAGTAAATCTACATGTAATATTGATAAATTTTGGCATCTTTTTACAAAAGTATATAAAGTTAAGTGGTATAATATTATAATTTTATCTAGTAAAAGTTTAAATAAATGAATATAAACATATCCCAAGCAGCAAATCTACCATCTTGTTTTGGAGATTTTAAAGTAAAAGCCTTTAAAGAAGGTTGTAAAGAGCATCTAGCCATATATAGGGAAAATCTAAATCAAATACCAATAGTACGGGTTCATTCGGAGTGTCTAACGGGTGATGCAATAGGTAGTTTGAAATGTGATTGCCGTGAGCAACTTGAAATAGGTTTAAAAATGGCCCAAGAACATAACGGTATGGTGATTTATCTTCGTCAAGAAGGTCGTGATATCGGGCTTTTAAACAAGATTAACGCTTATGCTTTGCAAGATAAAGGCTTAAACACCGTTGAAGCAAATCATCAATTAGGTTTTGGCGCAGATGAGCGAACTTATGAAATGGTTACATTTATATTAAATCACTTTGGTATTAAAAAAATAAAACTTTTAACAAATAATCCGTCAAAGATTAAGTCTATAGAGGGTATTGAGATAGTAGAGCGTATCCCGATAATCACCAAGCCAAACAAATATAATAAAAATTATCTACATGTAAAGCGTGATGAAATGGGACATATGCTTTAACTACTCTTTTAAATCTTGTGCCGCCGGTTGTTCGGCGGTCTCTTGCGCTATAGCCTGCTTATCGTAAGCATCCAAGCGCTCCAAATCATTAAAGTGTCTTAAATTTATATCTGTAAACTTATAAAGTATATAAAGCAAAACAGGCCATGATAAATAATATATTATAGCTTCTTCCATCTAACTCTCCTTTTTAATAGTGATGCGAATCTGATTCTATCTCTTTGATAGTAATCTTATCCATATCCATAGCCTTCCAGGCCCAAAATATATAAGCCAATACAAACGGCACCATCAGTGAAACATAACTCATAACCGTAAGCGTATAGTGACTGCTTGAACTATTATATATTGTTAATGAACTTTGTAAATTAGATAACGACGGATAATATGCCGTATTACCATATCCTAAAGTTAAAAAAAGGCTCATAACAACCAATATAGTCCCAATCCCGGTAAACCAAATACCGCGTCTTGCACCTTTAAGCAAAGTTGCATAAATAGCGCCTAAAACCATCAAAGCGCCCACTAATAACATAGCAAAAAGCACAGGCATGTCAAGCAGATTGTGCAAATATTTATGAGACTGTATAAAAACAACATGAGTTTGTGGATCAACCGCAAAACCGCTCATAGCTATGATTGAGACAACTACATACAAAAACGCTATCACAAACAGCACAGTTGAATATGCAAGTGAAGTCTTTGCTCGCCTTAAGATATCTTCCTCTGCGACATTATTGATAAAATACATATTAGCTTGAACTCTTGCTAAAAATACCAGCATCAAACCAAATATATCATTAAATGGATTTAAAACAGCACCAAGACCATAAGTGGAGTTTGTCCAGTGTGACAGATTTGCGCTATTTACATAAAAATGACCGCCGGTAAATAATGTACCGACAAAAACTCCTATCAAGAAAATACCGACGCTTCCATTGATATACATAAATATCTCATACACTCTCGTACCAAAAAAATTACTCGCTTTTTTACGGTATTCATAAGATACGGCTTGAACGATAAAAGTAAATAAAATTCCCATCCATACAAAATATGCACCACCAAAACTAACTGCATAAAACTTTGGAAAAGCAGCAAATAAAGCGCCCCCAAACATAACGATGCTAGTAAATGTCAACTCCCATTTTCTACCTAAAGAGTTAACTAACAAATCTCTCTCTTGTTCTGTTTTACCTAGAGTGTGTAGTAGCGTTTGACCGCCTTGCACAAATGTCATAAATACAAATAATGCACCCAAGATGGCAAAAATCAACCACCAGTATTCCTGTAACTGCGATAAAGATAAAGCTCCAAACATCTTAGTGTACCTCCGGTCCTATTTGAATTTGTTTCAACATAATTTTAATCTCGGCGATAATCAATCCTGTAAAAATCGCCACAAACAGCCAAAACGTTATCTCGACATTTGATATAGGCATATTTGATGTTGCCTTAAATACCGGCAACAAACCCTGTATCGCCCAAGGTTGTCTTCCTGACTCAGCAGTAATCCAACCTGTCCACTGTGCAATCAAGCCAAGAGGAAACCCTATAATTCCAAGTTGCAATAACCATCTCTTTGTCTCTAACTTTGTGATAGAAGTCATTGAAATATATAACATACCAAGGAATAAGAAAAAGAAGAAAATACCAAGACCAACCATGATATGAAAACTGTAAAAAACTAAAGGTACATTTGGTACTGCCTGTTTAGGATTTGTAAAATACCCGTAGCCCATATATTTACTATATTTTCTAAACTGCATTAAAGAAGTTTTCATAGCCGTTTGGTCATGAGCATCTTTTGCCGCTGTATATTCTTTAAGTGCCGCTATTGCTAAATTTCCTTTAGCCATTTTATCTTTTACACTCATAATATTGTGAGCTTTATCGCCATAAACAAGATTGTTTATACCGGCTACAAATGAGTCCTCTTTATGATATGCAAGCATTGACAATAGATATGGCACTTTAATCTTAAAATCAAATGTAGGTGTTGTAGTGTTCCCTATCTTTTTATTGTTATTTAATATGCCAAAAGCAACGATGCCCTCTTTTGCTTGACCGTTATAGATACCTTCCATAGCTGCTAGCTTCATTGGTTGGTTAATTGCATCCGCGTGAGCTGACGCATCTCCTAAAAATATAAGATACATAGAAGCAACAAGTCCAAAAGATGCCGCAACTGCGATACTTCTTTTTGCAAACTGTATCTCGCGTCCACGTAAAAGATACCACGAAGAAACCGCTATAACAAATAATGCCGCATAAACATAGCCGCTAGTAATAGTATGTAGAAATTTTGAATATGCATTTGGATTAAATACAAGTTGCCAAAAATCCGTCATTGCAAATCTACTTGTGTTTGGATTAAAAGTCATGCCTACTGGGTGTTGCATCCAACCGTTTGCCACCAATATCCAAAGTGCTGAGAGGTTTGAACCAATAGCAACTAGCCATGTAGAAAACAGGTGTGCTTTTTTGCTCACCTTGTTCCATCCAAAAAACATAACCGCGAAAAATGTAGATTCCATAAAAAACGCCATAAGACCTTCAATAGCCAAAGGAGCGCCGAAAATATCGCCTACAATCCACGAATAATTTGACCAGTTCGTACCAAATTCAAACTCCATAATGATACCCGTTGCCAGACCAATAGCAAAGTTAATAGCAAAAAGCGTCATCCAAAACTGTGTAGTTTTTTTCCACCATTCATTGCCCGTTTTGACATAAATAGTCTCCATTATCGCCATGATAAAAGATAATCCCAATGTCAAAGGTACAAAAATCCAATGATACATGACCGTAAGAGCAAACTGAGCTCTAGACCAATCAACCAAGTGTAAATGTTCCATACTGCCTCCTAGTTTATTTTGTATTTGTTAAGTTGTTTAGCACATAAGCGCTTTTTTGCTGTGTGGTAGTAAATTTAGTATCTAAAATATTTGGAAAGAAAAAAATGCGCAGGACAACAAGTATTATAAAAACTTTGATAAAAACTATCAGCCATAGTTTTTTACCTAATCTCATACTTAAAAAACCGTCTTTATAAAACAAAAAGATCTTGTTTAACATTTATTCCTCCTACAATATTTCATATTAAATTTAAAAAACGATCGCATCAAACCAAGCACCTATCAAATGATTATTATTATAATATAACAATAAATAATCTATTTAATAAGTACAGCTTACAAATCACTTTAGAAGTATATAATTTTTTTAACACATTTTTATCAAATTTACGCTCAAAAAAAACAATTAAATGCCGCAAAATATCTCTGCAATAACGTGTTACAAGCAACTTTGCAACATATATCCACTTTTACTAACAGCTACCATCTTGCATAATAACTTTGATATCTAACTACTTTTTGCAAATACTCTCTTGTTTGCTTATATGGCAGTTTTTTAACCAATACACCATACAAAGTATGAGGATATAAGCGGTTTATTTTACGCGTTGCTTCATATCTGTTACTGCTAAAGATGCCAAGCACATTTGCGCTGCCTGTATTATATGCACTGATAACGCAGTACTCTTTGGAAGTCGCATTACCGATACCACTTAAATATCTGTCTTTTAGAATATGCAAGTACGCCGTTCCTAGCTTAATATTATTGTTTGCATTAAAAAGATACTGTTTTGAAGGTATGTGTCTGTTGTGATAGATAAACATAAATGCATCCGCTCCGGCAGTTTTAGGAATAAGCTGCATAAGACCGTAAGCACCTGCGGAGCTTACTGCAAATTGATTAAAATCACTCTCTGCGCGTATGATGGCGTAAACCAAACTAGCTTTAACATTGTATTTCCTTGCGTAAAGGTTAACTATATCTTTAAATTTTCCAGCCCTTATAGTGTTGTGCTGTGCAACCATGTTAAATGTAACATATCGCATAGTTTTATATCTTCTGTTAATATAAATCTTTTTTATTTTTAAATTATGCACCATAAGATAATTCGCATATCTGTTTGCACTATACGGCCACCGGATATTGTGATGATAGTTATCTTGAACTTCACCGTAAAGATAAGGTGTTGCACCCAGTTTTGGGTTTTTGGTATTAAACAGATGGATATCTGCGGGATTACTTGGCAGCAAAAGTGTATCAACTATGCTTTTTTTAAGTGCGCTATTACCAGATAACGTCTCAACGGTAATAACACCGGTTTTAAAGTTGATTAAAGTTCTGCTTTTATAGTTTTGATAATATTTTACATACTCTTTAGTTTTTGGAACAGCTATATGCCCTCTGCCCCAGTACCTTATTACAGATTTTGCAAGATGAGACAAACTGACAATATCATATTGCAGTTGCCTTGGATGATAAACATAATACTTAGCACGATTTCTAGCAAACGAATCAAGTGCTTCTTTGGGATTACGACTCATGATAGCTCGTGCTAATGATTCTTCAGTAGCTGTCTGGCATCCGGCAAACATAACTGCCAATAATGTAGCTATTGTAGCCACTAAAATTACTTTTTTCATTTTGAAAGTATATCATAAGCCGTAATTTGCCACCATTTGCAGATAAATCTTTGTTTGCTCCCAATACGTCGTACTTTCAATGATTTTTTAAGTGCTCATTTTTTAGCTTCAAACAAGCATATATGATTTAAAAAGTATCTACAAACTTAACAAGATTTGGATATAAATGATGAAGAGATTATAGAGATATATAAACGCGGATGGGATTGGTATTAGACAATACTTTGGATTTGGAAATTATGGAAAAAATTGCAAAAATAGACAAAATTGTCAGGAGATATGAGGATTTGGATGTTATAATAGCACAATGGTAAATTTGCTTGGATTTAGGTGTAAAAGTTAAGTGACCTAGAAAACTTAAATCATCCATATCCAAGTAAAACAAAAATCTTTGGAGGTCATAATTGTCTAATTATATTGAAGGAATATTAACAGTCTGGTATCTGCTAACAGCAGGTTCAATGATCTTTCTCCTTTGGGATTTTTATACAAATACACCAGCTAGTCGGGTAATGAAACTGGCATGGGTTTTAGTTATACTATACACTGGTCCTATTGGCTTATTTATTTACCTCTTATCTTGCAGACAACCGTTACCTAATATGCATGATACTTTTATTGCAACACACTGGAAACAAGCGATAGGCTCTTTGTTACACTGTGTTGCAGGTGATGCAACAGGTATCATACTATCAGCTATTATTGTTTACCACTTTAGGTTACCGACTGGTATTGATTTAAGTATTGAATACATTTCCGCGTTTATAGTTGGGTGGTTAATTTTTCAGGCACTTTTTATGCGCTCAATGTTTGGAGGTAATTACTGGCAAGCTGTTGGTAAAACATTCTTTGCTGAAACTATTTCCATGAATATGGTAATGGTGGGTATGATACCGACCATGGTTGTCTTGATGCATGTCTTACCAGATGCTAATAATCCTTATCGTCTCTTGTTTTGGGGTGTAATGTCTGTCGCTACGATAGCTGGTATGATTACGGCTTATCCGATCAATTCATGGATGGTAGCTAAAGGTTTAAAACATGGAATGATGTCTGCAATTCCCGCTCCAAAAATGCATAATAATAATATACCTGAATCATCAAAAAATGACATGAACGATATGTCTATGGAGCATGCCAATCATTCTTTGGCAATATCTATGACTATGTCTCGCGATAAGCAACATAATCATAAAATCGAAAAACTCTCAAAATTACAATCTACAATTATATTAATTGGTACTTTTAGTCTTCTTATTATATCTCTTTTTATAACAACTATTTTTGTACCAATTACTTTTATGCTCAGGCACTTATCTTAGATTTTGGCTTAAAACCAAAATCTAAGACCAACAGTTGTATAAAGATTATCAAGAGGAGCATATTCATTAGTACGACCAAAGTTTTTTTCCCATTTTACTCCAACATAAGGTGCAAATTCTCTTCTTATTTGATAACTAAGGCGTAAACTAAGCGCGATGTCTGAAATACCTGCTCCGTACGTCATTTGTGGAGAGTCTTGTGAATAAGCATCAAGAGTAAAACGAGGTATAAGCATGAGCCTTTGAGTTAATAATGCTCTATAATCTATATCAACTCTTAATCCAAGATCACCCTTATCTCCTATGAGCAATCCTACTTGTGTCTCAAAAAAGTAAGGAGCCAGACCAAAAAGCTGGATATCTCCCCATGTTTTATTATGATTACCGTTACCATCGTTTGCCGTGTCATAATCAACTCCGGCTTGAATATCCCAAAAAGGAGCAATTGCGCGAGAATAAAGAAGCTGATTTTGGCTGCTAGATTCACTGCTTGTTTTTTCCCCTTCGCTATAAAGATAAATTTTATTCAAATCATAACCAATATAACCAAAAGTATCCCAATAGAGCGTTTTTGCACTATTTGCTTGATATTCAAGGTTATCGGCCGTAAATTTTGCACGTAAAATATCTCCGCCGCCGCCGGCAAAGGAGGATGTTACTAATGAAAATAATAGTATCAGTTTTATTATTGTGTATCTCATTTTTTCTCCTTTAGACCACTACGACTTTTCTAAACATATCAGTCAAATGATACAAAAGATGACAATGATACGCCCATGCGCCTCTAGCATTTACTGTTACACGAAAACTGATTTTAGAACCCGGTTGTGAGACGATAGTATGTTTACGTACTAGATGATTGTCATCACCACTCTCCAAATCACTCCACATACCATGTAAATGCATAGGATGATTCATCATAGTATCATTAATATAAGTAATGCGTAGCCGTTCTCCATAATAAAACTTTAACGGCTGTGATTGTGAATACGGGATACCGTTAATAGACCACATGTAACGATCCATATTTCCTGTTAAATGCAATATTATCTGTCTGTCGGGATATTTATCATCTTGTGTAGAGCGAAGCGAGCGTAAATCGGCATAGGTTAATACCTTTCTACCATTGTTGCGAAGCCCTACTCCGGGATCATTGAGCCTGTATTGTGGATTCATAGCCCGCATGGTTGTCCCGACTCCCCATCGTATCGGCAGTTTTGTCAAAGGGATAGGCTTTTTCATAACATTTGCACTCTTTTGACCCGATGTCTTCATGGATCTCATCTTTGATACATCTTCAGTCATACCCATATCTACCAATGTTAGTGCTTGTCGTTTATCCATCTTAGGTATTTTTGCTAACTGCGTGACATCAGGTGTTAAATTGCCCAGTGCGTACCCGCTTCTACCGATACTTTGTGCAAAAATTGCATAAGCAGATTCATCTTTTGGCTCAACTATGACATCATATGTCTCAGCAACACCGATACGAAATTCATCAACTTCCACAGGTTGGACATTACCGCCGTCTGTGGCAACAACAATCATCTTTATTCCCGGAATTCGGATATCAAAAAACGTCATGGAAGACGCATTAATAAAACGAAGTCTAATTTTCTCGCCTTTTTTAAAAAGTGCCTGAAATCTTACCCAAGGAGCTTGTCCATTCATCAAATATGTATAGGTGTAAGCTGTTACATCGGCAAGATCTCTATCTGACATACGTTTTTTATTCCATATTTCTCTCCTCTTAAAAGCTTCGACAAAGCCCTCCTTTTTTATCTCGGAAAAGAAATCACCGACCGTTCTTTGATTAAAATTATAATAATCTGCCGATAATTTAAGATTTCTATAGATAGCAGACGGTTTTTCATTTGAAAAATCAGATAAAAGCATTATATATTCTCTGTCATACTCAACAGGGTCCTTTTCTTTTGGATAAATAATTATGGATCCGTAAAGTCCTGTCTGTTCTTGAAAGCCGGAGTGGGAATGATACCAATATGTACCATTTTGATTGACCGTAAATTTATAGGTAAAAGTCTCCCCGGGAGCAATGCCGTTAAAACTTATACCGGGAACACCGTCCATTTGATAAGGCAGTATAATGCCATGCCAGTGAATAGATGAAGATACGCTAAGATTATTTGTTACATGTATGGTAATCTCATCTCCTTCATGCCAGATAAGTGTAGGACCTGGGAGCATGCCGTTAACTGTTTTTGCATAATATGGCTCTTTTGTTACATTGACAAGTGTTTTATCAATAGTAAGATAAAATTCTGTACCACTTAGTTTTCGTATCTTTTGGCGCCCAATAATTTTTGTATCGGCACTTAGCTGCATACCGGGGAGCAAAACGGCAGAAGCTGCGATTCCTTTAAGAAAAGTTCTTCGAGAAAATGTTTTTAAATTTTCCATATCTTTGACCTTTTTTATCTTTATGAAAAAGTAGTATAACTAAAGATATGTGAGGTGTTTGTGAATTTTTTTACTTGCTAGCTTATACTAAACCCAGCTAAAGAGTAGGTATTTAAATAAACTTGACAAAATAAAATTAATGATGTAGAATTTTAATTAGTTATTTAGTAATTAAGCTAAATACATAGTTGTCTTTAGGAAGACTTTTCATGATGCATCAAGAATGTATCTCAGTGTAAAGGATTTGTTATGATGGATAGTATGATGAAAAAAGGTAAAGGCATGTGTGACTCTATGATGAGCGGCATGGGTGGAATGGATGCTATGATGGCAAAAGGAAAATCAATGTGTGATGATATGATGAGCACTAATAATAACTCCTCATCTAATGACAATGGTTCTTCATGTTCTAGTAGCAGTGATGCCGGCTCTTGCTCTAAAGATGCAGCACCAAAAAAAGATGATGAGTGTTGCAGTGACGGTTCTTGCGAACTATAAATAAAAAGAGCTTTACAGCTCTTTTTATCATGAGGAGAAAACCATGATGGAACAATGTAAAAAGATGTGTAAAAGCATGTCTATAGAAGAAAAACGTGAATGTGTATCAAAGATGATGCCAAACTGTTTAGACTCCATTTTAACCGCTCTTGATGATAAAGAGAGTCAGAAATTTGCAAAAGAGATGAAAAGTAAGCTTAATAGTGTAGTTGATAAATATCTGATATATTACTAAATACACTTTCAATAGAAAAATTAAGGAAGTTTATATCATGCTGAATATAGATAAAAAAATACAAATTTTTAAAGCTTTAGGAAATAAAACAAGATTTAAAATTTTTCAAAATATTTTTACGTGTGATATACAATAGCTTTATACAAGTCATTTTATTTTTAGCAATTACTAAATTATAGATTATATTGCGCTAGACTAAAGAAGTGCTTTAAAGTTCGTATTTTAGAGGTTAAAATACATTTATTGTATTAAATCAAGCAGTGGTCTCCCTACGTGGAC
>Ga0256829_1000966_pt1 | contig 25059 bp, 22 predicted proteins | sample 131447metaG_FD_185979 | JGI IMG/M metagenome (GOLD analysis project Ga0256829, IMG submission 185979) | Hydrothermal vent microbial communities from Lau Basin, Pacific Ocean - 131-447 | ecosystem: Environmental > Aquatic > Marine > Hydrothermal vents | place: Pacific Ocean: Lau Basin | collected...
TCTTCCTTGCACTTAGCTTTTAAACTCTCTTCATAAAAGTTTCAACTTTCTTGAAAACAGGCTTCCCTAAGCAAAGTGCTTACAACTGACTCATAACTATTTATTCAACCACATTATAGACACAATAACCTTAAATATTAAAAATAACATACACAAATAATGTGTGTTAATATCAATATTGGATTAAAAATATGACAAATTGCAAAGTTTTTAATATTTTTCTTAAAAATTGATTACTATTCTTAAATTAAAAGTGCATATTATTTGATATACAGTTATTTAACTATTATACATGTATGTTAATTGTTGATTTTCTTACATAACACATAGGATGTCGCTTAAGAGGAGTTTGAGATGAAGAGAAAACTATTAGATCTAGTTCGGGATAAGATTCGGTTTAAACATTATAGTTATTCAACTGAACGAACTTATGTGCATTGGATAAAACACTATATTTTATTTCACCAAAAAAAGCATCCTGTGGAAATGGGTAAAGTTGAGATAGAAGCATATTTAACAAAATTAGCTACAAAAGATAAAGTTTATCTAACTACGCAGAACCAAGCATTTTCTGCCATACTATTTTTATATAAAGAAGTTTTAGGGGTTGATGTTAGTGAGTGGAATATACAAGCTTTTCGAGCACAAGAGAGAAAACATATACCTGTAGTTTTGACAAGAGATGAAGTAAAAAGTGTTTTGCAAAATATACCTTTAGAATATAGTTTGTTGGTGCATCTCATGTATGGTTGTGGGCTTAGGATGAGTGAGGTTTTAAATTTGAGGGTCAAAGATATTGATTTTGGATTTGACAAGATTTACATTTTGGATTCTAAATCACTAAAAGATAGAACTATTCCACTACCTCAAAAATTAAAAGTTAAACTATTGGAACAAGTTGAGATAGTACAAAATCTTCATCAACAAGATTTAGATGCTGGATACGGAACTGTTTATATGCCTTATTCCTTAGATAAAAAATATCCACATGCCAAGTGTGAGATAAAATGGCAGTTTTTATTTCCTATGAAAAATATCTCGACCGACCCTAGAAGTAAAGAAAAAAGACGACATCATGTTCATCCTCAAACTCTTGGAAGGAACATAAAAGAAGCTTCAAAAAAAGTAAACATAAACAAGCGAGTGACTTCACACATATTTAGGCACTCCTACGCAACACATCTACTTCAAGCAGGAATAGATTTAAGAAGCATACAAGAACTATTAGGTCACAAGTCTGTTGAAACTACAATGATTTACACTCATGTTGTAAGTGAAATGAACAAAGCTAAATTAATTAGCCCACTAGATTTTTAGGAGCAAAAGATGAAAAAGGTTATGTGTGCTACTTATGAGGGTTTGGATGCTAAAGTTATCGATGTAGAATCAACCTTGACAAAAGGACTCCCCTCATTTAGCATAGTTGGTATGGCTTCAACTGCGATTACAGAGTCAAAAGAGAGAGTTAAGTCTGCACTATTGAGTAACGATTTTTCATTTCCACCTAAACGCATTACTTTCTCTTTAGCTCCTTCAGAACTATCAAAGTCTGGTTCACAGTTTGATTTAAGTATGGCTCTTTTGATATTGGTAAATAGTGAAGATATTGATTTGAGTAACTGGTTTGTATTTGGTGAACTTGGATTGGATGGAAGAGTTAAAGAGAACATACAGTTATATCCTCTAATATTATCATTGGCAAATCAAAATCTTATAAGTAGAGCGATTGTTCCAAATGAATCACTTTCAAAACTATCTATGATACCAAATGTTGAGTTTTATGGTGTTAAAAGTCTTAATGAAGCAGTAAATTTGTTGAAAAATGAAGATGAAATTCGACCGAGTATGATTAAAAATGAGTTTGAATCTTCTTTTTATGAGATAGATGATGAAAAGTATTACTATATGAAAGAGTATGAAAATGATTTTATAGATGTTAAAGGTCAAGAAGTGGCAAAAAGAGCTGCATTGATATCTGCTGTTGGATTTCATAATATCATATTTGAGGGAAGTCCAGGGTGTGGTAAGAGTATGATTGCCAACAGAATAAGATATATTCTTCCTCCTATGACGAGTAAAGAGATATTGGATGTAGCAAAACTTCAAGTTCTTGATGGGAAAGAGCCTACCTTTAAACCAAGAAGGAATATGCAATCCGTACACCATACTTCTACTTCAGCAAGTGTTTTTGGTGGAGGAAGCCATAGTGCTAAAATAGGTGAAGTTGGATTAGCTCACAATGGGATACTGTTTTTTGATGAATTACCACATTTTTCAAAAAGTGTATTGGAGTCACTTAGAGAACCTATGCAAGATGCAAAGATACGAATTTCACGGGTAAATTCTAAGGTAGAATACCCAGCAGATTTTTTATTTATAGGTGCGATGAATCCTTGTCCATGTGGAAATTTACTTGATGAGCATAAAGAGTGTAGATGTAGTGAGTTGGAAATAAGTCGCTACAAAAACAGACTTTCAGACCCTTTTCTTGATAGGGTTGATCTTAATGTTGTTATGCAGAATGTTAGAAAAGATGATAAGGCAAGTTACTCTTCAAAAGAGATGCATAAAATGGTTGTTCAATCACATATATTTGCTAAACGAAGAGGACAAGTTAATTTTAATGCAAAATTAACAGATAAGGAGATAGAACTTTTTTGTAAGTTGAGTGATGAAGCAAAAGATACTTTAGATATGGCGATTAGTAGATTTTCACTATCTTTTAGAAGTATTAAAAAAGTTCAAAAAGTTGCTCGTAGTATTGCTGATTTGGATGAAAAAGAGCTTATTGAAAAAAAACATATCTTAGAAGCTCTCTCCTTTAGAAGAAGATAGCTACTTAGCTAAACTAGCTATCTAATACGCTAATAAAGTTATAAAGCTCTCTAAGTTTTGTAAAGTCTAAATGTCTTTCATCTATATCTATAGATACTTTATAATTGTTCTTTTTGATTTTGTAGGCATCCATTTTGGAAGAAAATTTTGCACCTAAATCTTCCTCTTTAACTTTACTTAAATAGTTTTCAACCTCTTCTTTATTGATTAGTTTTTGAATCACATGGTCAAGTGTTTCATCTCTTAAACTTTCGTTATTAATTTTAGATATGTCTAGTAGATATTCATAAGTGATAACGATGCTGTTTTTTAAAATATCAAATAGATTATATTCAAAATTATATCTTTTGTATTCATCTGTATTTAGACCTATCTTTTTTTGGATGAGTTTTTGGGATACTCCACTTGCTAAGAGTCTATCCACATAGTATGCTACTTCAAAATCATCAAGAGAGTTTTTGTTTAAGATGTATGGATAAAAAGATGCCTCTTCTTCGCTAACATTTATAACAACACATAACGCACTCTCTCCACCAGATTGGGCTATTGCTTCAACTCGTGAATGACCATCTAAGATATGGTATCCATCTTTATGCTTTGATACTATGATGGGTACTAGTTGTGAAAAAGTCTCTATTGATTCGCTCAGAGTTTCCATATCTTCTGAGTTGAGTTTTGCACGAAAATAACTAGTTTGTAAGAGTTCTAATTCTAAAGTTACAAGTCTGTTTTGTGACTCTGAAAAAAGACCTTGTGTTGATTTTTCTTGGATTATTTTATCAGCATTTGCTTTGAATTGTTCTAAATTTAGTTTTGCCATTTTTTACCCTTGTAGTGCTTTTTCAACTGCATATTCCATGATGCTTGTACTCATAACTAGGTTTTTATCTAGCTCTCTCTTATACTCTAGCATTGGAATATGTAAATTTTGTGCCTCTTTAACTCTTGTGCTATCTGCAATAGTATAAACATTTTCTATGTTTTGCTCAACTGCCAACCTTGCGATAGCTTCAATATATACTTCATGTATTTTAGAGTTTTTGACCTTGTTTATAAAGATGGAATCAACGCTTATAGATCTATCAGTCTCTTCTTCAATCTCTTCGATTTCAGAGGACAACTCTTTTAGTCCATTTACAGAAAAATCCTCTGCATCTGTTACTATGCTCATCATATCACTAGCATAGATAGCCATATGTAAAGATAGTCCAGTAGAGGGCGGGGTATCTATGATAATAAAGTCATAATCATCTTTGACATGCTTAAGTATGTCATTTAACTTTTTATGGGGCATTGTAAAAACTGCACGACTAAACTCTACAACTCTACCAAGTGCTAACTCACTAGGGAGAAGGTCAAGAGAAGAGTTTTCAAACTCTAGTGTAGATATATATTGCTTTACAAATTCTTTATCTATTTTCTCTTTTCTCATGAGAGTATCAAAAATGTTTTTGATACTATTTCCTGTAAAGTATTTGTTAGCAAAATAACGAGATGTATTTGCCTGAGAGTCCATATCAACAAGTAAAACTCTTTTATTTAAAACAGATAGTGTGTATGCTAAATTTGAAGCTACTGAAGTTTTACCAACCCCACCTTTTAGATTTGAAACTGTAATAATCTTTGTACCATTTTTGTTTTTAAAATCATCAAAATTTCCCTTGGCTTTTTCAATAGAAGAGAAGTTTAAAACTTTTTTTGCATACTCAACAAATATTGTCGGGATATAGTAACTCACTCTCTTAGAAGCTGATAATTTTTTGATATGAGGAATTAGTTTAGCCTGAAGTATAAGAGTAAGGTCTTTTGTAGCTATATTATAAAATTCACCTGCTTTTGCAAGTCTTAAAATTTCCATGCAGTAACCCTTTCGTAAGTTTACAAAAGATTATAGTCTGATTTTGCTTATATTTGGTTTATCTTTTTTTTAAAAGCTTGTGTGCATCAAAAGCAAGTCTCATAACACCAACAGAGTAATTTGAAGAGTTGTTGTATCTCATAATCTTTTTAGTGTATTTTTTCATATACATAAGTTTAGGTTTATCCTTTGTAAAGCATTTGTAAGTTTTTCCACTTTTATTTTTTTCATACACAAAAGAGGCATTTTCGTATTTGAATGCATACTCATACCACTCAGCTTCTACAGTGGGAATATCTGGCATTTTATTCCAGTCAATAAGTGTGTCAAAGGCGGCTTTTTTATGTAAAAACTTAGCAGCAGACATGATGGCATCTTCCATTTTTGTCAAATCAGCCACTCTGTTTTTATAGCTGTCCGTATATATAAAACTATTTGGCATAAACTGAGGTATGCCAACTGCACCTGCATATGAGCTTGGAAGATTACACATTTTTGGTTTGACACCTTTTTTGTAGCAGTATTCTATGATTGAAGCCATATTTGTTTTGCCCATTGTTAAAAGCCATTTTTCTCTTGAAGTTTTAGGCTTAGTTCTAACAACTATGGTGTTAAAAACGACAAAAGCATCATGACTTGGTTTTATCTTTCCAAGTTTTGTCTCTTTCATCAAGATAGCAGCTATTATCTCACGATTGACACCATATTTTTTTTCAGCTTTATCGTAAACTTTTTTATACTTTTTAAGATTTGATACCATTTTAGGGACATATTTAACTAAGACATTATTTGCTTTTTTTTCATTTTCTCTATGGGTTTTGATATGTTTAGGTTGTAAATACTTCCAGCTAATTTCATCAAATTTTTGTGTTTTAAAGTATGATAGTAAAAAATTATTTGCATATTTGTAAGATACACCATGATTGATTGTTTTTTCACAAATATCGGTATAGTTTTTATTCTTAAACTCGCAGTTGCTATATTTTGCAGAAGCTATAGCACTAAAGGCGATAAGTAGTAGTAATTTAGAAAGTAGTGTACTCATTTTTATTTATTTCATCCAATCTTTTTTGTGTACCAACATCGTGCCACATTTTTTTAAACACTTCGCCCGTTACAGCATTATTTGCTATAGCTTCTCTTAAAAGTGGGGCAAGTGGGCTTTTTTGTAACTCTATATTTTCAAAAAGTCTTGGTGAATAGTATCCTATGCCAGAAAAAGTGTACATTTTATCATCTCTATTGAGAACTCTATTGTTAATAAGCCCAAAATCTCCATTTTCATTGTGTTGGGGATTTTTAACTAAAATAAGATGTGCTTTTTTATCTCCCAATTCAAAATCTTTGTCAAATTCATATTCACAAAACACATCACCATTGACAACTAAAAAAGGCTTTTCTCCTAAAATGTTAAGAGCTTTTTTTATACCTCCAGCACTCTCCAATGCTCCTGTTTCTCTCTCATCAGAGTAGTCTATTTTAACATTCCATTGAGAGCCATCTCCAAGTCTATCTTTTATCTTTTGACCTAAGTGAGCGATATTTATAACAATCTCTTTAAAACCATTTTGAGCTAATTTTTCTATATGCCACTCTATTAAAGGTTTTTCATGCACTTTTATCAAAGGTTTTGGGGTAGTATCCGTTAGTGGACGCATCCTTTCCCCTCTTCCTGCTGCGAGTATCATAGCTTTCATGAAGTAACTTTCTTTAAAAATATAGCTAAAGCTTTTGTCTCATCATATCGTGAAGCAGTTTGTATAGTGTACTGTAGAGTGAGTGGAATATCTTTTAAATATCCCTCTTTTTTATCACGAAGATGCAGACGAGAAAAGATACCAAGAATTTTTATATGTCTTTGCAGTCCCATAAAATCAAACCATTTTAAAAAAGTCTCATCACTTACGCTTAGCCCTTTTTTATCTCTAAAGTTAAGGGCAAGTTCTTCTATATCACAGCGTTTATACTCTATATAACAATCCTTGAGTAAAGATACCAAATCATAAGTGATAGCACCATTCATGGCATCTTGATAGTCTATAACACCTATCTTGTTAGTGTTTGTTAGCATAATATTTCGTGAGTGAAAATCACGATGGACAAAGACTTTTTGGGGTTGAGATAGAACAATATTTGAAACGACATTGAGTGTTCTTGTTATCATTTGTTCTTGCTGTATGCTTAGTTTAAGTCCTAACTTTTTTTCTAAATACCACTCTTTCATGAGATTCATTTCAAGATGTAAAAAATCTTTATCATAAAGTGGAAGGCTCTTCGTTCCTGCTTTTTGCATTTTTATTATCTCATCTATAGACTTCATGTAAAGAGTTTTAAAATTTTTATGGTCTAAAATATCAAGTAAAAGGATGTTGCCAAAATCTTCCAAAATTAGATAGCCATCTTTGAGGTTTTTTTCTAAAATCTCAGGTGCTTTTACACTTGCTTTTAGTAGTCGTGAAGTTATGTTTATAAAAGGAGCTAAAGAGTCTAGTTCAAGAGAAGAATCCATAACTATATAGCTTTTATCTCCACTTTTAAGCCGATAATATTTTCTAAAACTTGCGTCTGCCGAGGCTATGCTTAACTCATAATCTTTATAAGGAGTAGTTTGTATCCAAGTTTTTAGTTTAACCATATATCGCTCCTGCTAAAACATCTTTTTTTGCTCCAGTTACTAAGTGTAGTTCTAAAGCTTCTTTGTGAACTCTTTTGTAAGCAAACCAAGCAAATGCTTCTGCTTCAAGATAGTCGCTATTTACGCCTAGAGCATTACTTATGATAACATCACAGCTACATAATTTTTCTAATCTTTGCATTAAAAAACTATTTTTCGCTCCACCACCACAAACTATTAGCTTCTTTGTTGAACTCGCATTTATATCATTTGCTATACTTTTCACAGTAACTTCTAAAAGTGTTCTTTGTATGTCCTGAGCTGAGATTGTACTAAAAACAGGTAGATAATTAGCTAACCATGTTTCATTGAAATACTCTCTTCCTGTACTTTTGGGGGCTTTTTGTTTGAAGTACACATCATTTATCATAGCATCAAAAAGCTCTGTGTTTAATGTTCCACTTTTTGCAAAAGCACCATCTTTATCAAAAGCTTTTCCCTGTGTTTGACTTATCCATAAGTCAAGTAAAACATTGCCACAACCACTATCCCAGCCTGTTAAATTATCTTCTAAAAGAGTTATGTTTGCCATCCCTCCTATGTTTAAAACTGCTACATTTGTACCCATTGAACCAAATAAAAACTTATGAAATGCAGGTGCAAAAGGAGCTCCCTGCCCACCATTTGCCATATCCATCCCTCTAAAATCAGCTATGGTTTTTATGCCTGTTTTAGCAACAACAATATTTGGGTCTCCAAGTTGCATGGAAAAAGGAAAGTTTGAGTTTGGTTCATGCCAAAGTGTTTGCCCATGAAGACCTATAGCTCTTATATCTGTATATTCTAATTTAAACTCTTTTAAGAAAGATAGGAGTGTATCTGCATATAAATTTCCAAGTTTATGGTTAAGCTCTCCAAATTTTTTAAGAGTTTGCATTTCATAAATAGTATATAAAATTTCTTCTTTAAGATTAGAAGGGAAGGGGTACTCTTTTGCATGAACAAGAGAGAAAGAATTTTTATCTATCTCGCATAATACAACATCAACACCATCTAAACTTGTTCCACTCATGACACCGATATAATAATTAGTAGGGGACTTTTTCATAATAATATAGGATTATATATAAATAATAATTTTTAGTCAATAAGGACTGAATAAAACGATATTTTAACCGTTAGGATAAATTATTTGTTCCTGTGTTTTGTTAGAAGTTGGTGCATACAATAAAGATTCAAATGACTTTTGGATTTTAACTTTTTTCTTTTCTATAGTTGGTGATAGATAGTTTAAGACTAATGCCTCAAGCATAAAGTTTCGATTATTTTCACTTCCACCAAGATGATAAAAATGTTCTTTTGTTACAACATTGAATTTTTGCCAAATAGATTTTAAATATTCATTTTCTCTATATTTATTACTGTGCCATGTAGATAAAATAAATTTACCTTCAAAGTTATCTAATAATTGATTTAATCTATTTTCATCAGACTCATTTGACAAAAGATAAATCAGGATACCAATTTTGTTTTTCAGCCAATACTATCTTATAGCCATTTTCTTTAGCAAACTCTTTAAATTTTGGGAATAACTGAATTTCCAATATTTTAGAAATTATTTTTGTATCTGAAGATATTGTATATATCTGCTCATCCAAATCTATAAATCCTTTTATACTCCGATTATTTAAACATTTTTAAAAAAGCTTGTTTATCATTTGTAGTTTCATTATATCCTATATTATTAAATTTTAGTAGTATATGGCTTTTAAACTTATTTAAGAAAAAACAATGCTATAATGTTCCATAGTAATTTCTTATATGGGGGTTTTTATGAGAATATTTTTCGCTTTTTTCTTGTTGTTTCTTCCATATATTCTTAGTGCTTCAAACTCTGAAAGTGAGATAAAAGTTGCTGTACTTGGGAAGGTTTCCAACTTTGTAAAGTATAAGATACCGACGGGGAATGATAACTTTCTTATTGTTGTTTTTAGAGATGAAAAATTTGCAAAGTTAATCGAAAATATATATATAAACAAGCATATAAATAAAAAAAATGTTTTTGTTAAGTCTATAACAAAATTAGAAAATATAAAAAGACCTGATTTGTTATATATTGGAAAAATTTCTCAAGAAGATCAGATCCAACTCCTACAATATGCATATGAAAATTCTCTTTTTACTGTAAGTTCGCAGAGTGGATTTGCACAAAGAGGTGGTGTTATGCAACTATATTTTTCATCACAAAAACTTCATTTTAAGATAAATCTTAATGCAATTAAAAAATCAAATCTTAAGATAAGTGCCTCCTTGCTATCTATATCTACTCTTGTTAAAGGTAAAAAACTATGAAAAATATATCTTTAAGTATATTAGCATTTACACTTACATTTACTTCTCTATATTCAGAAGATTTGTCTCAAAGTAGTTTAGAAGATTTGATGGGAATGGAGAGTGAGGCTAAAGCTGAGGTTGGTTCTCGTAGTGGTTCGAGAGACTTTTTAAACTCTATTGTTCCTATTGATGTGATAACACATAGTCAAATCAAGAACAGTGGACAAAAAAAGCTCACACAAATTTTGTCTTACTACATTCCTGGATTTAACTCACCGACTCCTGCTATAAAAGATGGCTCAGACCATGTTAGTGTTTTTACTTTACGAGGTTTAAACCCTGACCAAGTTTTAGTCCTTATAAATGGAAAACGACTTCATAGTAGTGCATTGCTTCATGTAAATGATACTATAGGTCGTGGAACAAGTGGGGTAAATCTTAACACGATAGCAGTCGCTTCAATAGACCATATTGAGATACTTCGTGATGGTGCAGCTGCACAGTATGGTTCAGATGCTATTGCAGGTGTTATTAATATCATCTTAAAAGATGGGAATTATGCAAACGAAGTATCTTCAAAAGTTGGTGCGAACTTAGACGGTGGTGGAGAAAGTTTTCAAGCAGACCTTTTTTACACAATACCATTAGAGTATGATGGATACTTAAATATTACTGCTGATTTACAAACCCAAAACAAAACAGACAGAGCAGGGATAGATACTCGTGACCAATATAGTGTTGGTGATACAGGAACGAGAAAAACAACATCCTTAGGACAGCCAGATGCAACAAACTATCTTTTAGTTTTAAACTCTAAAACATATCATGAGAATGATATAACTTTTTACACTTCTGCTCTAACAAACTATCAAGATAGTAAAAACAATGCTTATTTTAGAACTCCGAAAGATGCCAACACTACTTTATACCCTGATGGATTTTTACCGATTATTCAGACAAAAATGTTGGATTATTCTGTTACTGGAGGGATAACACAAGAACTTGAGGATGGAAGTTCTTGGGATTTGAGTCAAACAGTAGGAAGCAATGACTTTCACTACTATGTTGATAACTCTATGAACTACTCTCTAGGAGCTACCTCCCCAACAAGTTTTGATGCAGGTGGTTTGAGTAACTTACAGTCTGTTACTAATTTGGGCTATAAAACAGAGATAGAAGATATAAAAATCGCCTTAGGTTTAGAGTACAAATATGAAAACTATAAAATAGTTGCAGGAGATAGTGCTTCTAATGTTATAGATACAAACAACACTGGTTCTCAAGGTTTCCCTGGTTTTAAACCTGAAAATGAGGTGGATGCTTCGAGAAATAACTACTCGGTTTATTTGGATTTGAACTATAATTTTACAGAAAAATTACTCTTTGATGGGGCTTTGCGTTTTGAGGATTATTCTGATTTTGGTTCTACAACAAACTATAAACTTGCCATGTCATATCAACTTAATCCATCACTTATGTTGCGTACTTCAGGAAGCACGGGCTTTAAAGCACCAACTCTATCACAATCAAATTTTACTTCTACTGCAACAACAGTAAGTGGAGGAGCTTTGACTTTAACAAATACACTCTCCCCCTCTGACCCTCTTGCTATATCTTTAGGAGCAAAGGCTTTAAAACCAGAACTCTCTGAACATTTTACTACAGGTTTAGTTTATAAGGCAACAGAGAACTTATCACTAAGTAGTGACTACTTTTATACAAAAATCAAAGATAGGATTATGCTCTCCACAGATATTTTATCTGCTGGTGTAATATATAGATACCTCACAAATGCAGTCAATACAAAAACGCAAGGGGTAGATGTTCGAGTTAACTACTTCTATGCTTTAGACAATGGGGCAAACCTGAGTTTTGATGGTGCATTTTCCTATGCAAAAACAAAAGTCTTAAGTTTTAATGATACAACAAGTGGTCTTTCAACTTCTGTTACTGAGAAAAATCGTATAGAAAATGCTCAGCCAAAAGATAATATGAAATTACTTTTTAACTATGATTTTAAACCCATAAATATTGCATTAAATGTTAATAGATATGGAGCTTTTAAAGATGTTTATAACTCGCAAGTTTATGACTTTAAAGCACAATGGAGTAGTGATTTGGACATTAGTTATGCTGTGAGTAAAAAGCTAACATGCTCGATTGGTGGTACAAATATCTTCAACTCTTATCCTAGCAAATGGCCAGATGTAGGTTCAGGTACGACAAGGTCTATTGTCCCTTATTCACAATACTCTCCTCTTGGATATAGTGGTGCATATTATTATCTGAGGGCTAATTATGCATTTTAAAAACTTGTCTATTCGTACCAAACTCATTTTAATGCTTAGTTTAAGTGCTATTATCGCACTTACTGTACTCTCTTTTACTTCTGCATATTATATCGTGAACAATCAACGAGAACAATCTTTACATAACCTAACACAGATGGCACAAGTTACAGGGGAGAATGTACAGGCATCGTTAATGTTTGATGATGAGGAGAGTGCAACTAAAATCTTAACACCATTACGCATAAATCCTAGCATAGAAGAGGGGATACTTTATACTGCTGATAATAAAATTTTTGCAACTTATTTTAATGATAATATAACACTGCATAAAAAAGAACAGCTTTTAAAAACTCCTTTAAAAAAGCTATATTCAGAGTTACATACGAGTACAGATTGGAACCAAATAAGTGTAATTTTCCCTGTAAAAGTAAATCAAGAAATCATAGGCTATTTAAAAATAGACTCTGACACAAAAGATATAGAAGCAGCCATCGTGAGTCAGCTTATAAGATTGTTACTTTCAGGTGCTGCGATTATACTTATCATCATACTTATCTCATTCAAATTGCATCAAACATTTACTGCACCAATCTATAAGTTACTTTCTATCATGAATGATATTTCACTTAATAACCATTATGATGTAGAGATTAAGATAGATACAAATGATGAGTTTAAAGAGCTTTATGCTGGATTTGCTTATATGCTCTCTACTATCAAGACTCAAAATACAAAAATAGAGCTTATTCATAAGCAAACACGAGATTCTATTGAATACTCGGCAAATATTCAAAAAGCACTTTTACCTAAAGAGCAAACAATGATTGACTTTTTTGATGATAGTTTTACTATTTGGCAGCCAAAAGATACTGTTGGTGGTGATATTTATCTTTTTGAAACACTTAGGCATAAGGATGAAGCACTTTTGATGGTGATAGATTGTACAGGTCATGGAGTGCCAGGAGCTTTTGTTACAATGATTGTAAAAGCTATTGAAAAAGAGATAGTAGCGAAACTTATAAAAAGTGATTTAGATATAAATCCTGCAATAATAATGCAGTATTTTAACAAGAGTATGCGTAAGTTACTGCGTCAAGATGAAAAAGATAGTTTTGCGAATGCAGGTTTTGATGGTGGGATAATGTATATCAATAAAAAAGAAAATATCATAAGATATGCAGGTTCAAACACTCCACTTTTTGTGGTGCAGGAAGATACTTTGAAAGTGATAAAAGGCGATAAAGAGTCTATAGGGTATAAAAAGTCAAATCCTAATTATGTTTTTACAATGCATGAGATTGTAGTCAAAGAAGAGACAAAGATTTATGTAACAACAGATGGGTATTTGGATCAAACAGGTGGGGAGAAAGGCTTTTTATTTGGTAAAAAACGATTTTCAAAACTTATAGATTATGCACATGAAAAAGAGTGTTTTGAGCAAAAGAAGATATTTGAAAATAGTTTTGACTCATATAAACAAGAAAATGAAGTTAAGGATGATAGAACCTTAATAGCATTTAAAATAAACCCTTCAAACGGAGAAGAGACATGACAAGTAGTAGCGATATAATTATCAACAGAATTGAGCATATTTTTAACAGCGAAATAGACTTAAACACGAGAAAAGATGATGTAAAAGAGTTACTTAAAGAGTTTAAAAAAACAAACAAACAGCTTTATAAGATTTTAAAAATTGGTGATAAAATACAAAGAAAAGATTATAATGAACTCAAAGTAAAGTATGATGAAATTGAGAACCTTAATATAGAGATAGAAAACACACAAAAAGAGGTTGTTTTTACTATGGGAACGATGGGAGAATTTAGAAGTCATGAAACAGGTTTGCATGTCCGAAGAGTTGCTCTTTATTCTAAAATTCTTGCAAAGTATTATGGGCTAGGTGCTAAAGAGGTAGATCTACTTTTTCATGCAGCTCCTATGCATGATATTGGAAAGATTGCCATTCCTGATGCTATTTTAAACAAACCTGGAAAACTAACTGCTGACGAGTTTGAGATCATGAAAAATCATGCACAGTTGGGGTATGAGATGATTAATGATTCTGATAGACCTCTACTTCTAACTGCTGCTATAGTTGCTCATGAACATCATGAGAAGTGGGATGGAAGTGGGTATCCAAGAGGGATTAAAGAGCAAGATATACATATCTATGGTCGAATTACTGCACTTGCAGATGTGTTTGATGCTCTTGGAAGTAAAAGAGTTTATAAAGATGCTTGGAGTGATGAAAATATATTTGAGTATCTAAAAGAGCAAAGTGCTAAGCAGTTTGACCCAACACTTATAAATATATTTTTTGATAATCTTGATGAGATTTTAGCTGTTAGAGATAAATTACAGGATGATGGTGAGGAGGAGAAAGCATATGTTAAGTCAAAGTCTGTATAGTTACAAAAGTGCTTTAGACAGAGAGGGTATAATTTTTACTTTCTGTGGACCAATTTCTCATGATATTGTTGAGGGTGTAGGCATTACTCTTAAGAGTCAGTTAGCAGAAAGCGATGTCAAACAAACAACAGCTATGAAGGTTTTTGCAGTCTTTATTGAACAGGTGCAAAATGTTATCAACTACTCTCAGGAGAGAACAGATTTTGACAGCGACATGGGAATGGGCATCATAGTTGTTGGAGAGTATGAAGATAAGCATTTTATAGTGGGTGGAAACAAGATTAGAAATTCAAAAGTTCCTGTACTTGAACAAAATCTTAGAGAACTTGTCGCTATGGATAAGGATGAACTAAAAGTTTTCTACAAACAAAGACGAAAAAGTAATACAAGTGAAGACTCTAAAGGTGCAGGTATTGGTTTTATAGAGATGGCACGCAAGGCATCAGAACCTTTAGAATTTAGTTTTGAAAAGATTGATGACGATTACTCATTTTTTTCGATAGAAGCAGATATATAATTAAGGAAAAATACAAATGACTAGATTGCAAATAGAAAAAACAAAAAGTTCACCAGAGATAGATTTTAATCCAAAAACACATATTCACTTAATAAAAGGTGAATCATACCCAGAAAATACTCAACAATTTTATGACCCTATTTTAGACTGGATTAACTCATATCTAGCAGAAGGATATGATGGAGATATAGTTTTTAACATAGAGTTGATTTACTTCAACAGTAGCAGTTCAAAAATTTTACTTGATATATTTGATATGCTAGATGATACGAAAAATAAAAAGATAACTGTTAATTGGGTTCATGATGAGGATGATGAAGCTATGGAAGAGTATGGCGAAGAGTTTGAAGAAGATATAGAAAATATAAAGTTTAATATAACTACAAAGTAGAACGCAAATGTTAAGTAGTACGCAACTGCATAATACCAAATGAGACTAGAGTTCCAAGTGTTATCTGCCATGAGAAGCCGATGCTTATGCCAAAAGTGTATGGTTGTAGTGCTAAAACTGTCAAAAAACCTGCCACTAGAGATATAGGAACTGTTTTTGAAGTTCCTCTTGATGTGAAAACTGCTGAGAAAAATACTCCTAAAAGTCCAGTGTAGGCAAAAGCCATAACTCCTAAAGCAAACCCTACTAGAGATAGGTTACTGTACCTTTGCCAAAAATAACTCAAAAATGCCATCAAAGATAAGATAAGTGCAAAAAGTAGCACTGCATTTTTTGAAGCTTTTACAAAATGCTCTTCGTTAGTGTTAGCGTCTTGTTTTAACTTCCAAGGTTTGTAAAGGTCTTCAATGGCGACAGAAGCCATAGCTCCTAAGACTGAGTTAGTGCTAGATAGTGCTGCTGCTATCGCACCAACTGTTACAAAAGCTCTTAAGCCTTGAGGCATCTCGTTGAGAATATAATACATAAAGACAGTTATCTTCTCTCCAGCAAAATTTTGCACAACCTCACTGTTTTGGTAGTGAACAAAAAGAAGTGCCCCTATACTTAAAAAAAGTAAAACGATAGGGATTGTTAAAAGAATGGAGATGATAAGTGATTTTGAAGCGTCATTTTTGTTTTTACATGAGAGAACTCTTTGTGTCATGTCTTGGTCAAGTCCAAAGGCAGCTATATTTAGAAGTAACCAACCACTCATAAGTCCTATGATGCTAAACTTTCCATTTAAAGATGTGTCAAAAAGACGAAGCTTGTGGCTCTCTTCTAAGACTTGTAAAATATCAATATCTCCTAAAGAGTTGTAGAGATAAAAAACAACAACTACCCCTGCACTAACATAGGTTATAGCTTGGATAACATCACTAAGTATCACAGACTTAATACCACCAAAATAGGTATAAATTAAAGCACCAAGAACTAAAATAAGTATGGAGATGGACATATGAGCAAAAGTGATGTCTAAAAAAAGTATCATGCTGATGGCAATAGCCCCAATGTAGAGTCTAGCTCCACTAGCCATAATCCGACCAATAAGAAACATAATTCCAGCTTGTTGTTTTGCACTTTTACCATAACGATTTTCCAGTAACTCATAAACAGTTATAACTTTTAACTCATAAAATTTTGGTACAAAAACTAAAGATATAAATATAACAGCTACAAGTGCTGATAGATAAAATCCTATAAAAGTAAAATCATGAGAGTAGGAGAACTCAGGAGCTCCTAAAAAGGTGGCTGCTGATTGTGAAGTGGCGAGTATAGATATGGCAACAGCAAACATTGGCATTTTATTTGAGCCTGTAAAATACTCACGAGAGGAGTTGATTTTTTCACGAGAAAAGAGATATGAGCTTAAGGCTAAAACTAAAAAGTAAGCGAAAAATATGCCCCAATCGAGTGAAGAAAAACCATTATTCATCTGCTGATTTGAGTCCTAATATTTTTACTTTTTCTCGCACGGCTTTCATAAACTTTTTGCCAGGGTCTGCCTTTTTTGTTCTGTAATTTTTATCTTTTTCTAACCACATTCCTGTCTTTTGCATTTTTTCATATTCGTAATGACCGATAAGATACTCTATCTTAGAATATTTAAACCTAAGATACTTTACAAGTTTAGCATCTGCTTCTACTTGTGCAGAAGTTAGATCCTCTTTTTTGTTGTTTTTCCCACCTACATTTTCTATCCCTATACTAGAGTAGTTTATCCCTATGACATGTCTAGCCATCCAATTATCTGGCATAAGTTGGTAGATAGTTCCATCTCTTTTTACAAGGTAGTGAGCAGAAACATTTAGCAAAGAAGCCTTTGCTATATCTTTTCTATCGCTTAGTAGTTTTTCTGGGTATAACCTTTTAAAAGAGTCTTTAAAGCTCATAACTGCAGTCCAGTGCAGAACAATAGCAATAGGTTCTATAGTAATATCTTTAACATCAAGTCCATAATGTTTTTTTATATACTCCTTTGTCATATCTTTTCTTTTTTGTGTAAAAAGGATTGGTTTTTGAATGATAGAAGCTTTTGTGTGTAAGTTTTCTATTCTCATGTTTGATTCTACAATCTTACTGATAGGAATCTTTCCAGCTTTTAGTTGTTTAAGTATAACATCAACTAACTCACTAACACTAACATGGTCTAACTGGTTAGCAAACAGAAGCATATTTACACCTGAATTTATAGCTAGTGTAACTCTCGTTTTTAAGTCATATTTATCTGTGATAGCTTTCATCTGCATGTCATCACTTATGATAACACCTTTAAATTGTAGATGGTTACGAAGTAGTCTAGTGTTAAAGTTGTAAGAGAGAGTTGCTGGGTATTTTGCATCAATATGTTTGTTAAAAACATGTGCTGTCATGATGGCATCTACTTTATTCTCTTGTATAAGTCCTTCGTATGGTTTTAGCTCTTTTGGTGACCAAGTTTCACTCACATCCACAAAACCTTCATGAGAGTCGCCTAAAGATGAACCATGACCTGGAAAATGTTTTATTACAGAGATGATATGTTGCTTCTCTTGCTCATCTATAACAACCTTAGCATACTCCACAACTTTTCTTGGGTCTTTTCCAAAAGAACGATTTAGTCCAACTATTACTTTGTTCTTTGGGTTTATCGCCAAGTCCACAACTGGAGCAAAGTTCATATTTATTCCAGCTTTGTTTAGCATTTTTGACTGAGTTTTGTAAGTTTTTAATGTATCTTTATAAGATAGTTTTCCAACTTCAAAGGCAGAAGGTATTTTTTTAAAGCCATTAGAAGGGTTGAGTCTTGAAACTTTTCCACCCTCTTGATCGACACTGATAAAAAGAGGTTTTTTAGAAAAAGATTTAAGCTCTTTAGTGAGTTTAGCAAGTTGCGAAGGACTTTTTATATTTTTGACTCTTTTTCTGTTCTTATAATCTTTGTCAAATAAGATAACACCACCGAGGTCGTATTTTTTCATGTCTTTTACAACTTGAGAGTTCTTTGTAACCTTTGTCCCATCAAAACCAACGATAAGCATACGCCCTATCATCTTTTTTATATCATTTTCTGTTATATCTTTAGCATTTAGTGCAAATACAAGTGTTAAAAATAGTAATACTACTTTCATTCATAATCCCCTCTGTTTTTTTAGTTTTGTATTATAGTGTTAATATCGTTAATGAGATTAAATATCAGTGCTTTTGTTTTATCTTTTGTTACACAATGAGGCTCAAAATGGTCACTTACAACTTTTAATATATGAAAATTTTTGATAGCTGGAGAGTGGATTACTGCATCATAAAAGCCAAAAGACTCCATATCTACCACATCATGAAGCTTGGTAGTAACCTCTTCATCTACGCAATGTATCTCTTTTTTACTCTCTTTAAAACTATAAACCTGTTCCTCATAAACAACAGAACCAAACTCTAACAAACTTCCAATCTCATGCTCTTGACTAGCTCCACATATCCCAATATTTAGGTATATATCATCATCTGTAATATCAAAATGATTGATGAGTGTTTGAGTAGCTTCTCTTGCGTTTGTTATGCCTATGCCACTAATGATGAGTTTTATCTTTGCATTTGAAAAAAGTGTAAATCTCTCAAGTCTATCTTTTCTAAGTTTATAATAATCAACAAAGGCTTGAGCTTCTGGTTTTAGTGCTACAATTATATATATCATGTGAAAATTATACCATTTTAAGAATAATCTGTTATAATTTCATCGCTCTTCTTTAGACCTGTGCAATGGTTGCTTGAGACAATGTGTCAGGGTAGGAATACAGCAGCACACCTTAAACGATTATGTGCCGCAGGTATCTGGAGAAGGGTATTTAAACAATTATCTTACAAACCTTATACTTTTTATAACAATCACACTTACTAGGATTTTACAGATGCAATATCTTTAGTATATTTTTATACTCTCTTTTTTGTAGTAAAGTTTCCACCTGTGTTAAAACTATTTCATCATCATTTGATAACTCATAAGTTTTTAGTTTTCTTAGTAACTCTTTAGCATTTCTAGCTCTTCTTTTTCTTATAAACTCTTTGAGTGAGCTAAACATTTCATCTCTTTTATCTGATTCAAGTTTTATAAGCTCTTTATCTGTCTCTATTTTAGACTCTAGTTTCTCTTTGATTTCAGTGAGTAGTGGGGCTAACTCTGTTTTCAATTCTACTAAAAGAGTTCTATCTTCGCTCTCTTCTAAATTTTTTGCCATAGTAACAAGTTTTTTTGCTCCAATAGTTGCACAAAGACCTTTAAGAGTATGGGCAAACATTTTAAGTTCTTTATCTTCTATGATTTCTATCTTTTTATTCGCATAACTATTGTAAAAATCATTAAGTATCTTTAGATAAAGTTTTTCATTGTTGGCGACATGAGCTAAGCCAACTTTTGTATCTATATTTTGAAATGGAGGTATCGTTGAAGCAGTATCACTTCTAACTTCTTCTAAGGATAGAGTATCAACTTTTTTCGAGATATACTGCACTAAAACTCTATAAAGTTTATCTACTTTGATTGGTTTTGTAAGATGTTCTTGCATTCCTGCTGCTTTTGTTCTTTTGGTATCTTCATCCATAGCATTAGCCGTAAGTGCGATTATGGGTATATGCTTATCTGTATTGCGTATTATTTGCGTCGCCTCAATCCCTCCCATTATGGGCATTTGTAGGTCGATAAAGATGAGTTCATAAAGTTTTGGGTTCTTTTTAAAGATATTGACTGCTTCTTGACCATTGTTTGCTATATCTATTTTTATGCCACTATGTTCAAGCAATCCTACGAAAATTTCTTGATTTATTTTATTGTCCTCTACCAGTAAGATTTGGCTTCCTTTTAGCGTTCTTATATCTCCTGTTTGTGTTATCTTTTTTTCTATATTTTCCATGTTTCCTTTTGGTAGAGGTATCTCAAATATAAAGTTACTTCCAATACCTTCTTTACTCTCTACCCATATCTTACCATCCATAAGTTCTACGAGTTGTTTAGAGATGGAGAGTCCTAGACCTGTCCCACCATATTTTCTTGTTGTGCTTCCATCTGCTTGAGTAAATGCCTCAAATAGTTTTGATTGTTGCTCTTTGGAGAGACCTATGCCTGTGTCTTGCACTTCAAATCTCATCATATCATTAACTTTATGCGATATTGTTAGGCTGATTTTACCTTTATGAGTAAACTTGATTGCATTGTTTAGCAAGTTAGTAAGCACCTGTTTTATGCGTAAAGAATCACCATAAAATATACAATCTTTGTTCTCTTTATGAGCACATATTATCTCAAATCCTAATCCCTTAGCAGTAGCATTAACCTCTGTGATACTTTCTATCTCCTCTCTGAGACTATTCATATCAAAGTCTATCTTTTCTATACTAAATTTCCCAGCCTCTATCTTACTAAAGTCAAGTATGTCGTTGAGTATTGTTAGTAAGCTATTTGCACTATTTTTTACTTGAGAAAAATAGTGTTTTTGTTTTTCATCCAAATTTGTATGGGAAATAAGGTGTAACATACCAATAATTCCATTCATAGGTGTTCTTATCTCATGACTCATATTTGCTAAAAACTGAGACTTGAGTTTAGTTGCTTCTTCAGCTTTATTCTTAGCTGTTTTTAGAGTATCTTCTTCCTTTTTAATATCTGTGATGTCAGTAACAATCCACAAAACATTGTTATCTCCAAAAATCTCACCAAAAAATCTACCCCAAAATAGTGTTCCGTCTTTTCTTTTAAATTGATATTCTATATCTATTTTATTGTTGTGGAGTGCTTTGTTAAATGCCATTTCTCCAAATTTTGTATAACTCTCATGAGACACATGTAATATCTCAGTATTTTTACCTATAATCTCCTCTTCGGAGTATTGCCATATTTGTAAGAATTTATTATTTACTTCTATATTTGTTCTTTTTTTATCTACAAGGAGAATTCCCACTCCGTCGTTGTTGTAAAATAGGTTGAGATAATTTCTCTCTTGTTCTAGTTGCTCCAAGACTTTTTTATATTTTGTAATATCTCTTACAATTATGAGAATTCTAGTTGGATTACTAAGAAGTGACATAGACATATTTACAGCAAGTTTCTTCCCATTTTTGACTATACAATCTTTTTCAAAATTACGGATAAATCCAACTTCTATAACCTTCTTGAGTGCATTTTTTGAGGCTTCTACATCTTTTGGAGGTGTCAAGGCTAAGCATGAAGTTTGTAGCAACTCCTCTTCACTCAAGCCACTAAGTTCACTATATGCAGGATTTACTTTTAAAAAGTTTGATTGCATGTCCAACACGGCTATGGGGTCTTTGCTTTGATTGAAAACAGACTGAAATATCTCTTTTTGTTTTACAAGAAGGTCGTTTGAAACTTCTAAGTCATTAATGGTTAAGTTGATTTTATCTTCTAACTCGGCGTTAAGAGTAGTTACTTCCTCTTTTGCAGTTTTAAGCAACTTCTCACTTCTTTTCCTTTTTATAATATTTACAGAGAGTATTATAATGATGATTGTAAGCAGTGTTATAGCACTTATTATCAGTAAGATAAATGTTTGATGTTTTTGATAAAAAGATAGTCGTTTGTTTAAAATAAGTGCATTTTTAGGAAGTTTGCTACTATCACAATGATATTTCTTAAGTGCATTAAAGTCAAATATTAGTTTTGTAAAACCTTTTTCTGCTACTGGTATGGCATCTGCTTTTTTACCATTTAGTATCTCTTTGGCAATTTGCGACATAGCATACCCTTGAGCATACCCACTAATAACACTTCCTCCTACTACATTACCACTCCCCAGATTGAATTCTAACAAACAAAAGATAGGTACTTTTGAACTCTGGGAAATAATCTTTCCAATCTGCTCATAGGTAAAATAATTGCCATTTTTATCTTTGAAATAGACTCCAAGAAGAACTATGCTATCTTTTGGAAGTTTTTTTATCTGCTCTTTTAGTTTAGAGATAGATACATTTGGTGCAAATATCTTGTTTTGTTTTACATCTTTTAACTGCTCTTTTATGGTTTGAGTCCATGCCCTTCCAGTTGGGAGATAATCACTGATGATAAATATATTTTTTGTTTCTGGTTTTAACTTGAGTGCTATATCAACAGTGCTTTTTGCATCAAACTGCTCAGCGATACCAGTGTAGTTGTGCAGTCCTTTTAGGTCGCTTTGTTTAAAAAAGTTTACACCACAAAACGAGACAGGAACATTACCAAATAACTCATTTCTATATTTGCGTAAAAAGTTAAAAGCATTGTTATCACTACTTAAAATCAAATCTAGTTTTATATTTTTGTACTTCATTTTATATAAAGATTTAAGCTCTTGGATATACTTTTTAGTATAAATACGCTTCGTATCCATATACTCTCTGTGCAGGATGTAGTCATTTTTCTTAGGCTGTAGTACATCATCTATTGCTTTGTCAATATTGACTTCCCAACTCATAGACTTGTTGTAGGAATGTAGAACTAAAATATGTATTTTTGCACTTTCGTTTGCATAAAGTATTGATATAGAAAAAAGAAGGATAAAGAAAATTTGTCTCATTTATCTATCTTTATAAAAACAAACTTTGTTTCTTCCACTCTCTTTGGCTTCATAGAGTGCCTTATCTGCGTTATTGATAGCATTTTCAATACTTTGAGTATGGTGAACATCTACTTGAGCAACACCAAGACTTATCGTATAAGATATAGATTTATCATTCTCTATCTCTAAAAGCTCATTCTCTACATCAGTTCTCAACTTTTCTGCAACTTTTTTTGTATCTTCTAGTGAAGTATTAACCAAAAGCATCACAAACTCTTCACCACCAAATCTTGCACTCATATCGCTCTTTCTTGTATGATTTATAATCTTATGTGCGAGGTCAATAATAACATCATCCCCTACCTTATGCCCATAAGTGTCATTTACAAGTTTAAATTTATCAATATCAAGCATAATAACAGATAGCTCTTGCATCTGCCTTTGTGCTAAAGCATACAAGTTGTATGATGCTTTAGCAAAATATCTTCTGTTGTAAAGTTTAGTCATAGGGTCAGTAGAAGCTAATAATGTAAGTTCATTCATTAAAGATTGAATATGAAGCTCTTTTTTAACTCTTGATAGGAGTTCTTTAGGTAGAAATGGTTTTGTTATGTAATCAGTCCCACCCATATCATAAGCTTTTTCAATACTATCTTCATCCGTTTTTGCAGTTATAAAAATAATCGGTATATCTTTTGTATTTGGATTTGACTTCAATCGTTGGCATACTTCATAACCATCCATATCTGGCATAACAATATCAAGTAAAATCAAATCAGGCTTTTCTTGGGCTACTATTTCTAAAGCCTCTTTGCCATTGGTCGTCTCTATGACAATATACTCTTTTAGGAGTTCAGAGAGTATATCAAGGTTTGATATTACATCATCTACTGTCAATATTGTATAACTTTTTAAAGTGCTATCAAGTGTCATGTATAAACTTTTTTATAAAGACTTCATAAACTTTATCAAGTTGTCATAAACTGTTTGTAAATGTTTTTCTAGTTCCTTGTTTACATCTATAGACTCAAGAACAACTGAGATATTGATAGTTGATATAATCGTCTCTTCACCATCAGAATATACTGAAACTCTACAAGGTAAAAAAGAAGAAATCTCAGGAAACTCACTCAGTGCATCATGAGCAGCTTTTGGGTTACATACCTCATAAGTAACAATCTCCCTCTCGATAGGAAAACCCTTTGTCTCTAAAATCTTTTTAAATTCATAAGAACCTAGTACACCAAAACCGTATGATTTTGCGTTTGCATTTAACTCTTCTTTGACCGTTTGAAGTTTGGTTTTTGTTTTTATTTTTTCTAACATTTTAAGTATGCTCCTATTTTTTTATATATGGTTTTAGAATGTAGTATAGTACAAATCCCCATAAAGTTATACTAGAAAGTATATCTAAAATTGTTGCATTTTCATGCATATGCACCATCTCTTTAACATTGACACCATCGAGTATAAAATCTAGCCCTAAACCAAATATAATAGAACTAAAGATAATTGTTCCTAGATAAATATAAAGTGTTCTTGTGCCTAACATTTTCTTTACAACGCCTATAGTTACAGTATTTGTCGCTGGACCTGCTGTTAAAAATACAAAGGCAGCTCCTGGTGAAACACCTGCTAACATCAAACCTGCTGCAATAGGTAAAGATGCAGTTGCACAAACATACATGGGAACTGCTATGATAATGACGATAAGATAAGAAATCCAGTAATATTCTATAAGTATCTCACTAAGATTATCTGGTACCGAGATGGTTATCAAAGCACCAAGAAGCAGACCAAAGAGAAGTGGTGAGGATATATCTTTTAGTAGAGTTGAAAAAGAGTAGGTTAATGAACTCTTGATGATAGTGTAAGCACCTCTGTTAGTGCTTTTTTCCTCTGAAGAACAGCAACAGCTCCCTTCGCTACAAGATTCTTCTTTTTGTACCTTTGGAGTTGAAATTGCAGAAAAGCTCATGGAATTTACTGGTGTTGTTTTAGGTGCTGCCATACTAAAAGCAGGTTTTGGTTTTTCTTCCTCTTTATCACCATAAAAATTTGCCAATATCCCAGCAATCATAGAGATAATCATGGAGCTAACAACCCTATAAATAGTAAAAGCCCAACCGAACATTCCATAAGTTGCTAAGATAGAATCAACCCCCGTTATAGGTGTTGAGATAAGGAATGCGAGAGTAGAACCGTTACTAGCACCACTTTTTTTGATACTTGTAGCAAGTGGGATAAC
>Ga0256829_1000967_pt1 | contig 25049 bp, 27 predicted proteins | sample 131447metaG_FD_185979 | JGI IMG/M metagenome (GOLD analysis project Ga0256829, IMG submission 185979) | Hydrothermal vent microbial communities from Lau Basin, Pacific Ocean - 131-447 | ecosystem: Environmental > Aquatic > Marine > Hydrothermal vents | place: Pacific Ocean: Lau Basin | collected...
CCTCCTTATTTTTCAATTTTTCCTAAAATATCATCAGTATTTAATACTAAATATTCTTTTCCATCCACTGTAATTTCTGTTCCTGAATATTTCGCGAATACTACTGTATCACCTTCATTAATTGGTAAATTTTCATCTTCTTTGACTTCTTTTGAAATAGCTATAACTTTAGCTTCAAGTGGTTTTTCTTTTGCATTATCCGGAATAATAATTCCACTTGCAGTTTTTGCTTCTTCCTCCACTCTTTCTACTAATACTCTTAGTCCTAACGGTTTAAACATTTCCGCCTCCTTTGTCAGTTATTTATTTTAACTGATGAAATTATAAAGAAAATTTTTCTTTTTGTCAAGATTTTTTATACATTTTTTTAAAAAACTTGAGTTAATTATACTAAATTAATATAAAATTAATACATCATTATTTGAAGACAAAATTCATTAAACAAAATAAAAATAATCTACTAAAAAGAGCTAAAATTGATAAACAAAGGGGAATTTTTAATAGACTTAATAAAAGTTACAATTAAAAGAATAGTTTGTTTTTTAAGAATTATTTTATATTATAAAATTTTTTGGTATTCTTATTTCAGTTAGAGTCAGGATATACTTTTTATTTCAAAACATTGATTTTTCGGGAGTTTTAATGGTAGTGAGGGGGAGACTTGAACTCCCGACCTCCGGCTTATGAGACCAGCGCTCTAGCCAGCTGAGCTACCCCACCTTAAAGTAAATTTAAATGGCGGAAAGGGCGGGATTCGAACCCGCGGTACCCTTACGAGTACAACGCCTTAGCAGGGCGCCGGTTTCAGCCACTCACCCACCTTTCCAGCGTTTGTGGAGTGCAATTATAATAAAATTTTTTTCTAAATGCAATAGAAAACAAGGAAAAAATTAAAATTTATGATGAGAACAGCTCATATCAGGCTGCATTTCTTCTAATTTTCCGTTAATAAAATTTTTAACAGATTCTTCAACTGTTTTAGATTCAGCATCATAAAACACTTTAATACCTGATTGCTTAAAACCCATTAAAGGATTAGGCCCTATACCGCTTACAATCAGCACCTCGGCACCTAAATTTTTGATATTACTTACAGCATTACCACATGCCCCACCACTATGACCAGGATTGGCTGTAAAATCAACATCTTTAATTTCCCCGTTTTCAACATCTACAATTACATAAAAAGGGGCTTTTCCAAAATGAGCCCCTCTTTTGGCTATAAGACCGTCAGGGGTATTTGTTGGAATTACTATTCTCATTTTAATTCTCCTTTTATTTTTTCTAAAACTTCTAGAGCTTGTTCACCGTCTTTTTTTCTTACTTTTATAACTTTCACACCTGCAAGCTTCAATGCATCTTCCATATTTGGTCCAACCGCTCTTACAATCAAATAATCACAATCTTCTATTTTAGATGCTTTTACGTGTTTATGATGATGTTCAACTTCATCCTCTGTATGTTCTTCTTGATGAGCTCCGTTTCCATGTGTGTGCTCTTCTTCATCATGCTCATTAGCATGTGTATTTTCATTAAGTCCTAAAAGTTTAAAATTTTCTCCATCAAATTCAAATATAGCAAAAAACGGAGCTCTTCCTGTTCTTGTAAAAATTTCCAAATTTTCTCCACTTACCGGTACTGCTACTTTCATATTAATCCTTTTTTGCTTAAATATACACACTTTCCTAACATATGTCAATAAATTTATATCTCTTTAGAGATAATTAATTTTTTATTTTTTAAAATATTTTCCCACATATTTTTATCCCCCCACTCTTTTTGAATTCTATCGCTAAAAATTATATCTTTAAGTTCTATTTTACCCATATTTTCAAAATTATAAGCGTCTTCTCTAAAACATTCGGCATAACCAGTATCCGTTTCGTGAACTACTACCGAATGGACTTTTACATTTTTTTCACCGTTTTTAAATTCCATAAGTTTTAATACTCTGTCAATCATTAAAAAAAAGATTCTTGCAAACTGCTCAGCAGACGGATTTACAGGAAGTTCAACCCATCTTTCGCTAAATTTCTTAGCAAATTGCAAATATTCAGTATCATCATATTTCCATAAAGTAATAGCATGATCAAAGCTATCTATCAAATCTTTTATATAAAGTTTCATAAGTCCAAAATCATAAACCATTTGCCCGTTATCTAAAAAATTTGATTGAAGTTTAATTTCAACTTTATAACTATGTCCATGAATTGATTTCGAACATCGTCGACTTGTGCAATTTCTGACAATATGTGCATTTTCAAATTTAAAAAGTTTTCTAATAATCATTTAAATTCCTCTTTTTTTACCAAATAATCTAATATGAATCCTATCGGAATATCTATATCCATTTTTTAGACAAAAATCGAATACAAAAGGAGCATTCTTTTCTAGTTCTTCTTTACTCTCACCTAAAGGCATACAATAAATAGGCAAATCAATATTTTTTGTAATTTCTTCAATCTCTTCTTTTAAATCCGCATTAATTACAAATTTAAAAAAACTTTTTTTTGCATTCTTTGCAATAGTTTTAATAGCTTGCTTTTTTACCCTTTTTTTATACTCTTCGCCACTGTTTGAGAGTTTTACACTCATTGCAAAAGAGACTTTTTTAAATTCAGGATATTTTTTAAAATCAGGAGCAATAGTAGCATTTGTTTCAATGGTGATATTCCCGCTAAACCACTCAACTAACGGATAAAGTCTGTCAAAATATAACCCAGGCTCTCCGCCTGTTATTACTAAATTGGGACTAAATTTAAGATATTTTTTTATTTTATCTTTAATCTCATCAATACTCAAATACTGCCACTCATTTTTATATTTTTTATCAACTGCATAAAAGCTGTCACAGCCGTTTTTACCAAACCCGGGACAGGTTAAATTACACCCCCCAACTCTTATAAAAACACTTAGATTGCCGCTATATTTACCTTCTCCCTGGATTGAATAAAATATCTCGCTGATTGGTATCAATTTACTATCCATTTTTTCTCAATTAAAATTTTTCCATCTTTATAAATTCTGCCTATAAATTTATCTTCTTTTTGAATAACTCCAACTCCCTTAGGAGTGCCACTCATAATAATATCTCCGTTATCAAGAGAAAAAATTTCATCAATATCTTTAACTAAAAATTCAGGCTTATACATCATAAGCTCAACTGAGCCTTTTTGAACTATTTTTTCATTTTTAATAACTTCAACTTCTAAATTTTTAGTGTCATTAATTTCAACAAATTCACTAAAAACCGCACTTGCCTTAAACGCCTTAGCCTTCTCCCAAGGAAGCCCTTTTTGTTTTAATTTAGCTTGAATATCCCTTAGAGTCAAATCAAAACCAAACCCAACACCTGATATTTTTTTATCTTTAATTAAAAAACTAATTTCCCCTTCATAATGAAGCCCGTCACGATAAATAATCTCTTCACTAATTGAGCTGTTTGGTTTTATAAAATAGACAGGCTCACTTGGAATTTCATTATTAAGCTCTTTTATATGCTCAACATAATTTCTGCCTACACATACAATTTTACAAGGAGTTAAAGCTTGATTTTTAAATTTAATTATTTTCATTTAAATACCTTTTAAAAGTTTTTTTTAAAAAAGGCAGTTTTTCTTTAATTATTCTTTCAATTAAAGCTAAATTTACACCTTCATAAGAATGAACTATAAAATTTCTAACATTATAAGCACCCTTTGCATCTTCTATTAAAGAGAGTTTTTCTAAAATGGCTTTATCTAATTTATTAATTTCTTCTCCAATTTGGGACAAATGCATTAAAATTGCAGGTTTTGCTTCTATCTCATCTTCTAAAGCTTTTGTTACGTATTTATGTCTTTTAACAATATATTCTATAAATTCAATTCTCTCAATAATAAATTCCATTTTAGGAAAATTTTTATCAAACATAAATTTTATCTTTCATATATTTTTTAGCAATATTATTAAGTGAACTTTCATCAATAAAATCCACTTTTCTTTTAAGTTGCTGTTCTAATTCCTGTTTAACAGAGGCTAAAATATTAAAAATTTCAAAAACATCTTTATTTATTAAAAAATCAGGATTCAAAGAATAGATAATATCAATATCACTCTCTTTATTAAAATCTCCTCTCGCAAACGAACCTACAACATACTTTATTTCTAAAATATTTTTATACTTTTCTTTTATCTCATTTAAGATTTCTAATTCTCTCATCACATCTCACACAGTTTTGCATAACTTTTTGCAACCCTGACAGCTGGAATAAACTCTCCTTCTAGATACATTTTTTCTATTTTTAGAAAAAAAGGAATATTTTCCATTTCATCATTTTCAAATGTTCCATAAAGAGTAGTAAAAAACGCTCTTTTACATCCCTTTATAATTGGTGGAAAATTTTCTTCAAGCCTTTCAAGCTCTACTCCGAATTTTTCAGCTTCACTTACATTATTAGGCAGTTCTTCGCCTGTTTTATCCATAATCTGTGTCATTTCAAGAGGCACTAGACAAACACTCGCTCTTTTTGTCTCTTTAAGATTTTTAAAAGTATCTTTTGGCTCATTAAGATTTGGTTTTTTTCTTCCTATACTAACCATTAAAAGAGGAGGCTCTCCTCCTACTCCTGTAAAATAACTAAACGGTGCAATATTGATAATTCCGTCATTTTCCGTTACAATCCACGCAATAGGACGTGGAATTATATTACTTGCCATTAATTTATATCTATCAAGTTTATCTATTTCATTAAAATTAATTATTTTCATTTTTATCCTTTAAAAATCATCTAGATTCAAGCTACCTTTTGAGTAATTAACAACATTTCCCTCAAAAAAGTTTGTTTTTTGGTCGTTAAAACTGCTAAATCCGTCAAACCAACTAATAGGATTTTTAAGCCCAATATCAGGAAAAAGCAGTTCAATACCCATGGCATTTGCTCTTTTATTTGCCAAATATTTTGTAAATCTATCAATTAACTCTTTACTAAGTCCCAGAATTTCATCGTTTGTTACATAAAATCCCCAGTCTCTCTCAAGCTCATAAGCGGCATATAGCATATCTTTTATATATTTATAAACTTCCGGTGTGAAAAGGTCTGGGAATTCTTTTTGCATTTCTTTGAAAATATTTGCAAAAAGGGTGGTATGAGTCACTTCATCCCTTTGAATAAACCTAATCATCTGAGCACTTCCAAGCATTTTACCGGCTCTTGCCAATACATAAAAAGAAGCAAACCCGTTATAAAAATATACACCTTCCAAACACTGATTTGCAACAATCATATAAATTTTGGCTTCATCATCTCCGTCAAGTGCTTTTGTTCCCCATTTTTCATATACATTTCCTATAAATTCATTTTTTTTACGAAGATTCTTATCGGCTCTCCACATTTCATAAATCTCATCTGTATTAAGTGAAATAGAATCCACCATAACAGCATAACTTTGAGAATGAAGTGCCTCTTCAAAAGCTTGACGAACCAGACACATATTAACCTCAGGTGCTGTAATCCATGGATTTACATGGTCAGGAGTATTGTTTGTCTGAATTGAATCCATAAAAATAAGTTGAGCTAAGGCTCTATCATACATTCTTTTTTCAGCCGGAAGCAAGTTTCTATACTGTCTTGCATCTTCTGTTAAATCAACTTCCCTTGGAAACCATGTATTTGCAAGCATCATCTCCCACAAATTATAAGCCCACGGGTAGCTTAGCTTATTTAAATTTATAATCCCTTCACTGCAACCGTTTATTATTGAAGTGGTTGAGCCCTTATGGATAGGGCAGTTATAGTTAAAAAGTTTTTTTATTTGCATTTTTGCTCCTTTTTAGTTTATTAAATCATTTTTTAAAACTTTTTTTACCTCTTCATAAGAAATCGGTTTTGATAAAAGATAACCTTGCATATAATCAATTCCAAATTTTTGTAAAAGTTCAAGCTGCTTTTTTGTTTCTACCCCTTCGGCCACAGTTTTTAAATTTAAATCTTTTGTTAGATTAATAATATTTTTAACCACAGAGCGCATTTTTTTATCTTCCACCATTCCCCTTACAAAAGAAATATCTATTTTTATAACATCAAAAGGCAAATCTTTTAAAGAAGACAAGGATGAATATCCTGTCCCAAAATCATCCATTGAAAGCGTTATACCTGATATTCCTTTTAAAGAATTTAATATTTTCTTGGCATTTTGCAAATCTTTAACAATTGCCCGTTCTGTTATTTCCACCGTTAAAGGTTTTTTGAGATTTTTTACAGCTTTTTTAATATCATTTAATAAATTCTTATCTTTTAAGTCATTAGCAGACAAATTAATAGAAACAGGCATATTTATTTCAGTTATATATTCTTTTATTTTTTTTAGTGCTTTTTTTCTAAATTCATATACAAACGGAGAATTTTCAAGCACATCTATAAATTCATTAGGATAAATAATTATATTTTTTTCTTTTATTCTTACTAATGATTCAAATCCTGCAATAGTTAAATTTTTTGCATTAAAATAGGGCTGAAGATAAAAAATAAACAAATCTTCTTTTAAGGCTTTTTCTATTAAAGTTTCTGATTTTATTATTTTATCGGCATAATAATTCATATTTTTATTAAAAAATTTTATTGTTCCGATTCCTTCATTTTTAGCAAGACTAAGTGCAGTTGAAGCATTTTGAAGCAGATTTTCTATATTCTCTGCATCTTCCGGATAAGCTGCGATTCCGACATTTACAAAAATTTTTATATCTTTTGAAGCAACTTTAAAAGAATTTTTAAAACAATTATGTATTTTTTCTAAAATTTCTAAAATTTCATTTTCTTCATCAATATTTCTAAATACTGCAAATTCATCACTTCCAACCCTTGCAATAAAACTTTTAGAACACTCTTTTTTTAATTTTTCTGCTACTTTTTGTAAAAGCAAATCGGCAATTTCTTTTCCGTATGTTTTATTTAAAAATGTAAAATTATTAATATCAATTAATATTAACATACCTCTTTTTTTATATAAGTTTACTTTTATCAAAAATCCGTCAAGATTATAAAGAGATGTTAAAGAGTCTCTTATTTTTGATTCTTCAAGTTTTTGTTGTAAAAGTTTTTCTTTTGTTATATCAATAATGACCGCTATTTCTACAAAATTACCGTTAAAAAACATTTTTTCAAAAAAACATTTTGCATATTTTATTCCATTTTTCCCATAACATTTATAAAAACCGTTATATATTCTTTCTGTAATTTCATTTATTTTTTTATTTTTAAGCTCATTTAAAGAATATCCTATAAATTCCTGAAAATTTTTATTTGCATATAAAATATTATCTCTAAATATTACATAACCGATAAACGGTATTTCATAAAAAGTTTTTGAAATATCATAAAATTCTTTTACTTTAAATACAGAATCAATATCAAAATTTATATTAAAGCTGTTTTTAAAATATTCTTCATCAACTTCTTCTACTCCATTTAAAGATAAAATAGCATTTTTTAAATAAAGACTCTCTTTTTTCACCATAAAAAAATGGCTCATTTTTGTATTAACTTCTTTGATTGTTTTTATATCCGGATTTAACTTATCAAAAACCTCTTTATAAACAATACCTATATCAGCTTTTTTATTATTTATAAATTTAATTATCTCTTTTTGTTTGTTTACGTATTTTATTTTTGTTTTTGTAAAGTCAATCTCATTTACATAAAGAAGAGGAGCTATATGAGTTTCTAAATTTACCGTAATAACAGTAGTAATCTCTTTTTGATTCAATTCTCCTACCAATACAAAAGAATCAAACTGACCTTTTATTTTCGCAACAGGAATGTATCCTAATTTTTTAAGCTTATAAGCTATAACGGGAGATGCATAATATATATCAGTAGCTATTTTATCAAAATTCTCAAGTTCATCATAATAATCTTTAAAAGTTATAAAATTTATTTTTTTATTAATTTTTAAAGCTATTTTATCTTTAATTTTGATCCATTCATTTAATAATTCTTCACTTTCAGTGTCATGAGGGCAAATTGCAAAATCAATCATAATAAAACCTTAATTTTGATTTAATAAATTATAACATAAAAAAAGAGAAAGAAAAAAGTAGTTAAATGGTAAATCTTTAAAGTAAATTACTGACAACCAAAGCATTCAACGCTTCTATCCATCACATCTTCTTTAACTTCAGGAGACTGGCTTCTTAGATAATAAAAACTCTTAATTCCAAGTTTCCATCCAAGTGTATATATTTCATTTAAATACTTTCCGCTTGCTTTATCAGTTGTTATAAAGATATTTAAACTCTGTCCCTGGTCTACCCATTTTTGACGAATTGCTGCTGCTTTCACAAGTACCGTCTGGTCTAATTCATATGCCGGCGTATAAAACATATATGTTTCAGCACTAAGATTTGGAACAACAACAGGAATAAGCCCGCTTAAATTTTCTTCATACCATTTTCTTTTATAAACAGGCTCTATTGTCTGAGTAGTCCCTGTTAAAATAGAAATGGAACTAGTAGGCGCTATTGCCATTAAATATCCGTTTCTAATACCTTTTTTTACCTTTTTTCTTAAAGCCTCCCAATCATATAAAGTTGCACTAAAAAGGTCTCTTTCAACCAGTTTTTTTGCATTTTCATTGGCTGTATCTATAGGTAAAATTCCTTTTTCCCATCTACTGCCTTTAAATTCAGGATATATTCCCTTCTCTTTTGCCAAATTACAACTTGTATCAATTGCCATAAAAGAAATTCCTTCAAATATCTCATCAATCAATTTAAAATGCTCTTCACTTCCCCAAAATATCTGTCTTTCAGCAAGCATCTGAGCTTCACCCATTGCCCCAAGTCCTATGGCTCTATTTTTTATATTTGTATCTTTTGTTTTTCTAACCGGATAAAAATTAAGATCAATTACATTATCAAGCATTCTAATAGCAACAGGAATTACTTTTTTTATCTTTTCTGGAGTATTGACTTTGCTTAGATTCACACTAGCCAGATTACAAACAGCCGTTTTACCGCTAACTGCCACTTTTTCGGTGATATAAACCTGTTTACCTTCAATAGAATCAAGGGAAGTTATTTTTTTAGCTTTTTTAATTATTCTAACTCCTCCACTTTTTACCTCAACCTCTTCATTTTCTTCAAAAAACAATACACTTTCATCTTCAAAAGTTACTTTTACTTTATAATGATTAGGCTCCGTGTTTTGAAAAATCTCCGTACACAAATTACTACTTCTAATAATTCCACTGTGAGAATTTTGATTTCTTTTGTTTGCATTGTCTTTAAAACAAAGAAAAGGATTTCCTGTTTCATAATATTCAAGGAGTACTTTTTTCCATAATTCTTTTGCTTTTATTTTTCTTTTTGGAATAGAATCGTCATTTTCATATTCTACATATTTTTTTTCAAACTCTTCACCGTAAAGATCTGTTAAATCAGGTACATCATACGGGTCAAAAAGTGTCCAAAGTTCATCCCTTTGGGCTCTTTTCATAAATAAATCACTAATCCAAAGTGCAGGAAATAAATCGTGCGCCCTTCTTCTCTCTTCCCCAGAATTTTTCTTTAAATCAAGAAAATCCAAAATATCCATATGCCAAGGCTCAAGATAAACGGCTATTGCCCCTTTTCTGGTTCCAAGCTGATCAACCGCAATAGCCACATCATTTGCAATTTTTAGCCAAGGAACAACTCCTCCGGCTGCATTTTTATGATTATCTATAAAACTTCCAAGAGCTCTTATTTTACTTACATCCCATCCAATTCCACCACCGAATTTACTTAAAAGTGCCATTTCTTTATAATCATCAAAAATACCTTCAATATTATCATTCATTGACCCGACGTAACAATTATGCACATCTACAAAATTCACACTGTAAGAGTGGTCATCTTCTACTTCTATATTATAAACTAACTCATTAATTTCTTCTTTTTCAATACTATCAATTCTCATAAAATACTTATCATTAAGCCAAAAATATCTAAGTTTTGAATTTCCTTTTTGATTAAAGTTTATTTTTTCAAGATTTTTATTTACTTTTAAAACAAACTCTTTATCATTTTTACTTCCAATTTTCAAATAATAAGGATAATAATTTGCAATACTGTTTTTATATCCTTTAAACATATAAGGAGATAATCCACATCTAAGTGAAATTTCAAATAAATCCTCTATTAACTCTTTATTTGATAAAGTAAGTTGATATCCTTCCTCAATTGCACATCCATCTCCTCTTATAACTCCAATTAACATTTCAATTTGATTATCAGGTTTTGCATATGTTAAAATAGGAGATAATCTTTTTTTATTAAATCCACTGCCTGCTAATTCATAAATAAAAGAAGCTACTATTTTACTGTTTACGATAACATTTGTAGAATTATCACTATTTTCTTTAATCATTGAATCTACTTCAAAAATAGAATAAATTAAACTTTTGACTTCATTTATAAAATAAGTTTCTTTTGATGAAAAAGTAAAAATTAAACTGTCTTTATCTTTACTTATATGCCCTTCTGCCAAATAATAACCTATCAATAAAAAGAAATCTTTATTTAATTTTATTCTGTTTTTTACTTTTTTAACCTGATTATTAATAAATCCTCTATCATTTATAAAACTGCAATTATTTCTTTTGAAAAATAGATATTTTTCATCAAAAATTAAATTTTTAAAATTAACAATATCACTTATTAAAATTTCTTCCTTATCGTGAATATATTGTGAAAAAGAGATTGAAACAAAATCTCCCTCTTTTAAATCTTTTATTTCATTCCATTTAATCTCTTTTGTTAAATCTTTATTTAATTTATCACAATCATTTTTATATTGACCTTCAAGTTTATAACAATATTGTGAATTACCCTGATTTTTTAAACAAGTAGCTAATTTTCTGTCGCATTTTACATCTTCTGATTTAATAGACAAAACAGGATGCTCAACAGTTGCTTTAATATCTCTTAAAAGTCCGTTAATATTAAGTTTTATAAGCTCTCCGTTATATTCTCTTACATAAGTTTCGGTTACTTTTTTAAACTCTTTATTATGAGTTAAAACAAAATCCCCCTCTTTTATTTTATCAATTTCAATTTCTTTATCAATACTTCTAACAGGTGTCCCTTTTAAAAAGCAAGAGCTTAGCTGATGTCTTGTTGTCCTAGCATTAGATAAAGTCGGAGTTGCAACCATTACTTCAAATTTAGAAATAACATCATAAAAATTTTTAGCCCAATATCCTCTAATACTTTTTGGGTCGTTTAAATCAATTTTTTCTTTATCTTCACTAGAAATAGACTCAGGATTTGTTTCATTTTGAGCCAAAAACATAGCAACACCCATAAAAAGCTGTTGCGGAAGTTCTATTGGATTACCTTTTTTATCTTTAATTATATATCTGTCATAAAGTGTTTTTATTCCAAGATAAGTAAATTGTAAATCTCTATCATAATCTAAATATTCATTTAAATCATCTAAATCAAATTTCTCTTTAAGTCCTGGTAAAATTCTTCCTGCTTCTTCGCCTTTTTTGAAATAGTCTTTTAAATGATTATAACCTGTAAATCCTGTAACCCTGTGATATAAATCGTATAAAAAAAGCCTTGCAGCCACATAATTCCAATTAGGTCTATCAATATCTATTTTATCAACTGCTGTTTTAATAAGTGTTTCTTGAATTTCTTCTGTTGTGATTCCATCACGAAATTGAAGCTTCGCATCAAGTTCAAGCTCATTATAATCAACATCTTTAAGTCCTTCACATGCAGCCATTGTGTATTTTCTAATTTTAGAAATATCAAGATGCTCTCTTCTGCCATTTCTTTTGATAACTGTAATTCCCGGATACATTATTCTCCTTTAAAAAAATCTAATGGAATGATATCTAAATGAGCTTAAAAATAATTGAAAAGAAAAAAAGAATCAAGAAAAGATTTTAATTAAACTAACCGCAATAAATGCAGCTATATAGGCAAATACATTTGGATAGATAGTATAAAAAATTTTCCAAACCATTTGAGGTACCTCAGCATAAAATGTACTCATAGCCGCAACACAAGGAGAATAAAACATTACAATTATAATCATTGCAACTGCCGCTGTAAAAGGCATAGCATTTCTAATTTTTTCTATTAAACTTTTACTTGTTTCATCTGCATTCCCTGCTCCGTATAAAACAGCCATAGTAGATACAACGGTCTCTTTTGCCGCAAGTCCAGCAAGAAGTGACACATCTTCTCTCCATCCTAAATCAAGAGGTCTAAAAATTGGCTCTATTGCTTTACCAATATGAGCTATATAAGAATTTTCTAAAATTTTTTGATTCATCTCTTCTTCAAGTGCCGCTTTTTTATCTACACTTTTTACCTGTTCAATTTTAACAGAATATTCTTTTACTATGTTTTCTCTAGGGAATGAACTTAAAAACCAAATTGTAAATGCTGAAATTGCAATAAATGTACCTGCTTTTTTAAGAAACATTTTTGTTTTAACCCATAAATCAAAAAGAATTGCTTTTAATCTTGGAAATCTGTATTTTGGAAGCTCCATTACAAACGGTTCTGGTTCACCCTTAAATAAAACTACTCTTAAAATTTTTGCAACTATTAATCCTGTTAATGCACCTCCTATATAAATAGCAAACATCACATCCCCTTGAATAGCAGGAGCAAAAAATGCACTTACAAGCAGTATATAAATAGGAAGTCTTGCCCCACAGCTCATAAATCCGATAACAAGCATAGTAATTAATCTATCCTTTGGATTTTTAAGCGTTCTTGCCGCCATATATGCAGGAACCGAGCAGCCAAATCCGCTTACAAGCGGAATAAACGCTCTTCCTTGAAGTCCGAATTTTTTAAGAACACCATCCATTACATAAGCAGCTCTTGCCATATATCCGGTTTGTTCAAGTAAATTTATTCCTAAAAACAGAATTAAGATATTTGGTAAAAACATCACAACCGCACCAACAGCCGGAATCACACCATTAACCAAAGATTCTTTAACTAATCCATTAGGAAGCAATCCTCCTACCCACTCTCCAAACGCACTAAATCCCGCACCTATATAATTCGCTGGAATTGCTCCTACATCAAATGTTAACTGAAAAATAGCCCACATTACAAATAAAAATATAGGAAGCCCAAGTATTGGATGAATTAAAATTTTATCTATTTTTTCACTTAAAGTCTCTTTTTTGGCTTTTTTGGCAATTTGAGTAACTATTCCTTTAGATAAAGCAAGTCTTTCTTCAAAAAAGATCTCTTTTACATCATCATTGTCATATTCATTTCTAATAACTTTTTTGCTCTCTTGAAGCTGGGAAACTAAATCAATATACCAAGGCTTTTCGTGAACTAATTTATAAATATCCTCATCTTCTTCTAAAAGCCTTATAGCCGTAAATCTTTTATCAAATTTAACTTCTTTTATTTTTTCTTTAACATTTTCAATCTCTTCTTCTATAATTTCTGAATAATAAACTCTTGGAGTATTTTTTCCTTCATATGTTTTTATAACTTTATTAAAAAGTTCTTCTAAACCAAATTTCTCTTTTGCCGAAACATTCTGAGCCATTATATTTATAAGTTTAAAAAATTTATCTGTATCAATCTCTCCTCCACCTCTTGAATATTCATCATACATATTAAAAGCAATAACCATAGGTTTATTCAAATCAGCCACTTGAAATGAAAATATTAAATTTTTTTCAATCTGATTTGAATCAATAACATTTAAAATTAAGTCATATTCTTCATTAAGTAAAAAATCTTTTGTAACTTTCTCTTCTGGTGTATAAGGATGAAGTGAATAAGTTCCGGGAAGATCAATTAATTTTAAGTTATATCCATTCCTTTCAAATTCAACTTCTTTTTTTTCAACTGTAACACCACTGAAATTTCCTACATGAAGGGTAGCTCCACTAATTGAATTTATTAAATGGCTTTTTCCGACATTCGGCTGCCCAACAAGTGCTATTTTAATTTCTTTCATTATTCTTCCTTTCAACTTTTATTTCTTTTGCCTCTTCTTCTCTTAAAGCTACATTTACCCCATTTATATCCACATCAAATGTATTTTTTGCTAATGTGTGTTTTAAAACTTTTACCTTCTCACCCCTTGCAAATCCCATAGATAATAATTTACTTTTTAAAGGCTCTTTTGCATAAATTTTTTTGATAATTCCGCTCTCTCCGATTTTTAATTCATTAAGTTTCATCTCACTCCTTTTTTATTGGTATAATATCACTAAAAAAGTAATATTTTCTTGATATATATCAAAATTAAGGAGAAAAAATGATATTAAAAACAGCTTTAAAATCAGATTCTATAAAAATTATGCTCTTAGGAAGCGGAGAGCTTGGAAAAGAAGTGGCAATTGAAGCAAACAGACTTGGATGTGAAATAATTGCCGTTGACAGATATGTAAATGCACCTGCTAGTTTGGTTGCCCAAAAATCTTATGTAATTGATATGAAAAATAAAACCGAAGTTCTTGATGTAATAAAAAGAGAAAAACCAGATTTTGTTTTGCCTGAAATTGAGGCTATTAATATTGATGCACTATTTGAAGCCGAAAAGGAAGGAATTCATATCATTCCAAATGCAGAAGCTGTAAATAAAACAATGAACAGAAAAAATATAAGGGTTTTTGCCGCCGAAGAGCTTGGTATTAAAACTTCTAAATATAAATTTGTATCAACATATGAAGATTTAAAAGCCGCTTGTGATGAAATAGGCTATCCTGCTGTTGTAAAACCTGTTATGAGTTCATCAGGACACGGACAAAGTATTGTAAAAGATAGCGAAGAAGTAATTACAGCGTGGGAATTTGCAAAAAGTGACGCAAGAGGAAGTGCAGATGAGCTGATTGTAGAAGAATTTATCAATTTTGATTATGAAATAACTTTGCTTACTGCAAAAAATGATGAAGAAATTGTATTTTGTCCGCCAATCGGGCATATTCAAAGCGGCGGGGATTATATTTTTTCCTGGCAGGAAATGGATATGAGCGAAATTGCACTAAATAAAGCAAAAGAAATAGCTAGAAAAATTGTTGAAGGACTAGGTGGTAGAGGAATATTTGGAGTTGAATTGTTTGTAAAAGGGAATGAGGTATATTTTAGCGAAGTATCTCCTAGACCTCACGATACAGGACTTGTAACATTAATTACCCAATCTCAAAGTGAGTTTGCACTTCATATAAGAGCTGTTTTAAATCTTCCTCTTGGATTTGAATTTGTTACACCTGGAGCTAGTGCTGCGTTTAAAGCAAATAAAGAGACATTTAATCCTACATTTGAAATTGAAGATGAAGTATTTAGCAAAAATTCAAGATTTGTTGTATTTGGAAAACCTGAGGCTCATAAAGGCAGAAGAATGGGAGTTTTATTAGTTAGTGACAAAAGTTCAAAAGAGGCTTTAAAAACTGCCGGAATTCTTATTAATAAAATCAAACTTCAATAATAAACTGTATAAAATTTAATCATTTTTTTCCTTTTTTTCTCTTTTTTTATATTAAAATCAACAAAAAAAAGGAGTAAAGAATGGATATGTCTTGGGTAATTGATACCTTTTTTGCGTTGTTTGCATTTACTTTAATTATTCTTATGGTCCCTGGTTTTGCAATGCTTGAAGCCGGACTTGTAAGAACAAAAAATGTAACAACAGTTTTGACAGTAAATACAATGATTTATATTGTAGCTAGTTTGGTATTTTTCTTTTGGGGATATGTTTTGGCATTTGGTGGATGGAACGGAAGTTCCATGAGTATGTACGCTGCATTTTTATTTCAAATGGCATTTGTTGGTAAAACTGTGAATATTATGAGTGGAGGAGTTAGCGAAAGAACAAGAATTATTCCACTTGCAATATTTACAGTCTTTATGGCTGGACTTATTTATCCGGTTATAGTTAACTGGTCATGGGGAGCAAATATGCTAAAAGGCACTTTTTTAGATATTTCTTCAATGCATGATTTAGCAGGTTCTACTGTAATCCATTCAACTGGAGCGTGGGCGCTTTTGGCTGCTATTTTAATGATAGGTCCAAGAAAAAACAAATATAAAAATGGAAAGATAAAAGTAATTCCTGCAAGTAATATTCCTCTTGTAGCACTTGGAGCATTTTTACTTTGGATTGGTTGGTTTGGCTTTAACGGCGGAAGTGTAGGAAGTATTTCAAGTAAAGATGCAGCAAATACAGTTGCAATGGTTGTTATGAATACAAACAACGCAGGACTTATAGGCGGACTTGTCGTAATGATTTTAGGATATATTCAATACAAAAAATTTGATATTACAATGATACTTAACGGTGCTCTTGGAGGACTTGTAGCCATTACCTCAGGAGCCGATGTTGTAAGTCCTATTAGTGCGATTATTATCGGTGCAGCCGGAGGGGTTTTGGTATATTTTGCTGTTCCGTTTTTTGATAAGCTAAGACTTGATGACCCCGTAGGAGCTCTTTCAGTACATTTAGTAAACGGTATTTGGGGAACAATTGGGACTGGAATTTTTGCTTCAGGAGTAAGCCTTATGGCTCAAATTAAAGGAATTGTAGTTGTTGGAATTTTTGCTTTTACAGCTTCATATATTATTCTTTACATCATAAATAAAATAGTCCCATTTAGAGCAAAAGATGAAGATGAAATAGAAGGTCTTGATGTAAGCGAATGTGGAATAGAAAGTTATCCGGAATTTAAAAGAGCTATTTAAGCTCTTATTTTATCCCCTATTTCTTTATATCTTTGATAATAATATTTTACAAATTCATCTGCACTCTTATTTAAAGGGAAATAATTTTTATCTTTATAAATAAATTTATCCAAGAAAATTTTAGCATCGTTTTTATCTTCATAAACTTTTGCTAAATCCAAATAAGCTTTTTTATACCAATTTTTTAAATTATCATAGTTTGAATAATTGTATTCTAAATTTTTACCGTTAAATTTTATAACTTCGTTTTCAAAAAGCCCTGTTAAATGAATAAGCCCTTCTATGTAATAAGGCAACACCTCATCAACTTCCATCCATGAAATAAGCCCAACAGCCCTTTTTATAATATCTTCTAAAACAGCTTCTTTTAAAATTTCATCTTCATTTTCAAAAAATGCCATAAGTCCGCCTGTTGTGGCTTTAAATTCTTCTACATTTTTAAACATTCCAGAGGCATTCATTTTAGATTCACTCTCTCTATCAACCCATAAAATGTGACCAAACTCGTGCCCTATTGTTGTAATATCATAAATTTTAATAAATTTCTCTTTATCTTCAAGTTCTTTATAAAATCTATTCATAAATTCTTCGCCTAAAATTTCAAAACCAAGCTCCATTTTAGGCCTGGCTTTAGTGTCTTCATACACTTTATCCACAAAAGCAAAAATTTTTTTGCCCTTTTCAAAACTTACTTTCTCATCATTAGGAACAACCTGAGCTGAAAAAAGCCCGTTAAATTCCGCTGCATAAAAGGTTGCGGGAGAAGAGATATAAATTTGTGTATTATCAATACTTTTTAGGGCAAAATTCAAAAGATATTCGTTTTTACAATATTGTTTATACATTGAAATAATATTTTTCTTTACTTCACTTTTTAAATCAGGATTTTTAATCCTGACATCCAGTTCAAGTGCAACAGCTTTTTTAAATTTATCCTCATAATATTCAAGAGGATGCCCAACCTGAATAGGAGATTTTATATCCATCCATACTCTATCCACCTCAGCCCATTTTTTCACAACCTCTTTTGTGTCTCTTTCAAGCAGAGCCATTTTTAGTGAATGAAAATATAAAACCCATTCTCTTTTATACTCATCATCAAGTTTTTCAAGATTTACAATAAGCTCATCAATAACCCTGACGGCTTCTTCTACTTCATCTCTAAAAACATCATAATAACATTTGTTAGTGTATTTTCCATTTTCCAGTTTAATCAAAGCCGAATAACATCTGTCACTAACTTCGCCTTCATAAAAATCAATAAGCTCTTTTTCCATTAAAAAAGCCATAACCTTAGCTTCATCGCCGCCAAATTCCAAAGAAAGCTCTTCATTGATTGTGTGAATAATATGTTTAGTCCATAAAGGCTGCCATTTTGAAAAGGCAATTCCTATTTTATGAACACCTCTTAAAATTTCAGCATAAAAACTTCCTACAAAAGGAGCTAATTCATCAATTAGTTTTTCATGCTCTTTTAGCCAGAAATTTTTTGTAAGTTCATATAAATCAAGCTGAATTTCTTTTATATCTTTTTCACTGAAATTACCTTTTTTTAAAAGGTTCATAACAGAATCTTCTCTTAGATGAAAAAATCTTTTTTTAAGTGCTAAAAAATTTTCCTCATTAATTTCTAAATTAAGTGTTTTTAAAATCTCTTCAAAAATCATTCTTATATCATCAGGGCACTTTTCAAAATAACTGTTTATTCTCTCATCTCTGTTTCTTACAATTTCATATGCTTTTTGCAACATTTTTATCCTTTAAAAATCATTCCAAGAATGGACTTTTTTGATTATTTGCCAATCATCTATTTTAGAAACGGCACTAAAACCTATATCATTTAAAATATTTTCGTCAAAATAAATTTTGCTTATTAAATATCCTCCGTTTCTAAGAGCACGAAAAAGCTTTTCAATATCAAAATCTTTATCAAGCACAATAAAATGAAAGAATCTTTTATAATTAAATTCTCCTTCTATTTTTTCAATATTATATGAAGTCCGAGAAAAAAAAGAGGGATTTGTAGTAGCTATATTTAAATTTTCTTCATCATTTATACTCTTAATAAGTTTTATTAACTTCATTTTAATCCTTTAAGTATGTATATTGGTGAATTGGTATATTTGTATATTGGGATAATTTTCATTTTCTCTACACAAATAACCAATATACCAATTAACAAATCTCAAATTGTTCCATACGAATAAAGCTCTCTAAATAAAAACGCTTCTACAATCTCAGCTATATTCATTTCACTTCTTGGAGTCATAAGAGGCTCGGCACCTGATTCTAAAAAATCAAAAACATACTCTTCTTTTGGAGTTATAAAAAAATTTACCATACCTACTAAATCGTCTCTATTTTTTACATAATCTATTTTTTGAATCTGCCCTTCATTTACAAATACCTTTGCAAATTTTTCAGCCTCATTTGAAGGTACACAAACTTCGTTTTTTATTGGAATTCCTAATATAAACATATTATCCTCTTTCAATATCACCGAAATATTGAGCTATTCCGTAAGTTAAGTTTCCAACCTTGCTAAATTCTAACTGTTGCTGCAATGCTCTTTGTAAATATGCACTTCTGCTTCCTACGTGACAATAGATAATAATTCTTTCATCTTTTAGTTTCATCCATTCATCTAAATCATATTGAACTCTGCTTATAGGTAAAAGTTTATCAGTCCCTTTAATCCTTGCCATTTGATTTTCAAAAGGCTCTCTTATATCAATTAATTTAAAGTCTACAAGTCCTTTGTCTCTTGCTTTTAGTAAAATTTCCAGCTCTTCTCCTAAAATCTGTTCTTTTTGTAAAATATTCTCAAGCTCTCCTACACTTAAACCTTCTACTTCTTTGTGCTCATGAGTTTCAGTTTTAGAAATATTTTCAGCATACTCTTTTGTACAAAAAATACCACAGTGACAAACCCCCTCATTTGGAATTTCTTTTTCTATTGCAGGTTTACAAGGGCAAATTCTATTATCAACACTTACATATTTTCCATCTCTTTTTTCAACCACAAAACAAGGACAAAATCTTTTACCATACATTACTTTATTATTTGTAAGACCTTTTAGAACTCTTTCTACAATATCTTCATCAGGATGAAATGTCCAGTTAAACTGCTCACAAACTTTGTGGGCAAATTTTTCTGTTTTAATAAATTCTTGTTGAAATTCGGCCGAATTCATATCAACTGTTTTCATTCAGTCTCTCCACATTTTTCAGGATTACAAAAGATTCCACAATGACAACATCCCTCAGCCACTTCATGATCTATTGCAGGTTTGCAAGGACAAATTCTATCTTCCTTATCACCCATAGGAATAAAACAAGGGCAATATCTTTTTCCATACATTAATTTATTTCTTGTAAGCCCCATAATAATTGCATCATAAACTTCTTTATTTGGCGTAAAAGCCCAGTTAAACTGTTTAACTACTTTATCGGCAAATTTTTTTGTTTTTTCTTCTTCTAATTTAAATTCTTCACTGTTCATATCAACATCGGCTCTTTTTGGTGTTAACATAAATATCTCCTTTTTTTATTTCATTTTATCAAACTGATTTTAAAATGTCAAAAAAGATAATTTTAATCTCAATTGATTAAATTTTATACAACTTTTTAAAGTCTATTTAAATATAATTCAAAAAAACTAAAAGGAGTTATTATGAAAAAAATTGAGGCTATTATTAAACCGTTTAAACTTGATGAAGTAAAAGAAGCTTTGATTGAAAGTGATATTACAGGTATTACTGTAAATGAAGTAAAAGGACACGGAAGACAGCAAGGACATACAGAGCTTTATAGAGGCGCTGAATATGTTGTGGATTTTTTACCAAAAGTGAAACTTGAAATTTTTGTAAATGACGAATTTGTTGATAAAACTGTTGAGATTATTTTAGAAAATGCAAGAACCGGAAAAATAGGTGATGGAAAAATATTTATTTCACATGTTGAAGAAGCTATAAGAATAAGAACTGGTGAAAGGGGACATGATGCTGTTTAAAATTTTATCAATTTTAGGAATTGCCAGTTTTGCATTTGCAGGAGAACTTAATACAGGTGATACAGCCTGGATGATGATATCAACAGCACTTGTACTTCTTATGACTCCTGCCGGACTTGCTATGTTTTATGCAGGAATGACAAGAAGCAAAAATGCTCTTAATACAACTGCAATGGTAGCAGGTGCTTTTGTGGTTGGATTTTCTGCTTGGATAATTGCAGGGTATTCACTTGCATTCAGTGATGGAAACGCTTTTATAGGTGGGCTTAAAAATATATTTTTAAACGGGATTAGCTGGAAAGATTTAAGCGGAACATATCCTACTTATGTATTTATTGCATTTCAAGGAATGTTTGCAGCAATTACAGTAGCAATTGCTAGTGGTTCAATTATCGGAAGAATGAAATATGTTACATGGCTTATTTTTGCTTTTATCTGGATTTTGGTTGTTTACGCTCCTATTGCACATATGGTATGGGGTGGAGGCTTTTTAATGAATAAAGGAACACTTGATTTTGCCGGTGGAACAGTTGTTCATATGAATGGTGGTCTTGCAGGTTTAGTTTTAGCTATATTAATCGGTAAAAGAAAAGGTTATGGAAGAATTGCTTTTAAACCTATGAGTGTAATGCTTGCAAGCCTTGGAGCAGCCCTGCTTTGGTTTGGATGGTTCGGATTTAACGCAGGTAGTGCATTTGGTGCAAATGCAATAGCAGGCCTTGCCTTTTTAACAACAGCTTTTGCTCCGGCAATAGCAGCAATTACCTGGATGATTTTAGAATATATCGTTTATAAAAGAATTACTCTGCTTGGTGCAATTTCAGGTATTGTAGCAGGACTTGTAGGTATCACGCCAGCAGCCGGATTTGTAAATATGTTTGGAGCATTAATTATAGGTCTTGGCTCAAGCATTATAGCATTTTGGGGAGTTGTATGGCTTAAGAAAAAATTTGGTTACGATGACGCACTTGATGCATTTGGAGTTCACTTCTTAGCAGGACTTTATGGTGCTTTGGCAGTAGCCTTTTTAGCAATAAAAGATAATGATTTATTATGGGATGGTCCATTAAAAGCCACTGGAAGCAGACTGGCTCAATTTGGAGTGCAACTTGAAAGTGTTGTAATAGTTAGTATTTACACTGCCATTGGAACAGTATTAGTTTATTATATAGCTTCATTAATTACAGGAGGGGCTAGAGTTAGCGAAGAAGAAGAAATTGAAGGTCTTGATGAAGCAATTCACGGGGAAAAATCAATTAACCTTTAATTCTTTTTCTTTTATGCTATAATTTTGCCAAAAAGGTGTAAATGTTTTTATCAAAATCTTCTTATCTTCAACAAATCAAAAATATAGCCGATATGGCAAAAGAGTTAAAACTAAATGTCTATATATGGGGAGAAAAAGGTGTAGGAAAAACATTTTTAGCAAAATATATAGCACCAAATGCATTAATAAATCCTAAAAACACTTCATCAAATTATCCGGTTATTATAGAAAATTTTGACAAAATCAATTCTTTTAAAGCAAAAAATATTTTAATTGCTACTGGAGAACAATTATTAAATAAAAATATTCTAAAAAGATATTTTGATTTAGATATAGAATTAAAACCTCTAAAAGAACATCCTGATGATATAGAAGAATTTATACAATATTTCCTAAAGAACGCTAAAGAAGAACTAAAAACAGACAAAGAAATTAAAATAAACAACCCTGATATAAGTGAAAATTTAAATTCACTTAAAAGACAAGTTTTTAAAAAAGCTCTTTTTAATTCAAAAGAAGAAATTTTAGAAGAACTGTTTGAATTTTATCTAAAGAAACATAAAAGTTATGAAGAAGAGCTCAAAGATTTTGAAAAAACGCTATTTATGGCAATGAAAGCAAAATATAAAAGCAAACTTCAAATATCTGAAAAATTAAATCTAAACAGAGTTACCCTAACCAAAAAAATGAAGGCGTTAAATGTTTGAATTTCTTATTGAATATGATATAAATCCAGTTATCATTTTTAATGAAAAAGGTCATATTTTCTATTGCAATCAAGAAGCTGAAATATTTCTTTCATATGTAAATGTTAAAGATATTTTTAATTTTACCATTCAACATGCTCCTTTAAAAGAGGGAATAAAAACAGAATTTAAAAACATAAACTTCGGAGAGTTTTTTTTTAACGGTTATTCTATTGGATATCAAGAAGATTCTAAAATTGGCATAAGACTTTTTATAAACACCAAAAAACATCAATTTACACTTGAAAATTTAGAAAAAGTTGATTTAAATAAATTAATTGATTTTGCTATTCAATACATCAATTTGAAACAAAAAACAAAATTTAAAATTTATCCCGATTTATCTATTGAAAAAGTTTATATAAGCAAAAAAGAATTTTTACAAACACTTTTTGAAATATTTGAAAATCAAAAAAAAGTAGAAATTTATACAAAATTTAATATAGCAGAAGTTGTTAAAATTAAAGAAAAAAAATACTCTTTAATAGAAATAATTTTGAAATGTGAACTTTTTAAAGAGATAGAATCAAAATATTTTGAAATAATCAAAAAAAATAACGGATACATAATAAAAGTCCCATTTATAAAGGAAAAAAATGAAAATAATAATACTTGACACAGAAACAACAGGCAATAAAGATGAAGACAGAATCTGTCAATTAAGTTATTTGGTTGTAAATGAAAATCTAGAAATAGAAGAAATTTATAATGAACTTGTAAAACCACCTCTAGATATAAAATATGAAGCAATGGCAGTGCATCACATAACTCCTGAAATGATAGAAGATAAACCAAAAATTAAACATACTGATGCTTTTAAAAGATTAAAAGAATTAAACTCACCTGAAAATATTATTGTTATTCACAATTCGGAATTTGATTTAAATATGCTAAAAAAAGAGGATTTTAACTCATTTTTTAAATCAATAGATACTTTTAGAATACTAAAACATCTTTTACCTGAAGGTAAATTTTCTCTTCAATACAACAGATATGCCCTTGGACTTTATAAAAAAGAAAAAGATATCTGTAACAAATATAATATTCAAATAAACGCCCATGACGCTTTAGGGGATGTTATTGTTTTGCATTTACTGCTTGAATATATTATAAAAAATTTAGATAAAAATTTTGAAGAGCTTATTGACCTTACTAAAAAACCTGTTTTATATGATAAATTTTACCAAGGTAAACATAAATTCGAAAAAATAAAAGATGTTTTTATCAAACATCCTGATTATATTGAATATATGCTAAGCTTAACAGATATTGACCCTGATGTTAAATACTCTATAGAAAAAATTATAGAAACTACCCAAGAAAAACCGGAATTTAGATTCGGAATTGGAAAATATAAAGGAATGCTCATTGAAGATGTAGCCGCTATTGATATGCAATATCTCTCGTGGGCATACCATAATATGAAAATGGGAAAATGGATGAGAAAAAAAATCGGAGAAATTTTAAATAAAAATTAACCTCCCAAATATTTTTTCTTAATTTCATCACTTTTAAGCAATGATTTAGCATCATCTTCAAGTACTATTCTTCCGTTTTCCATCACATATCCGCGGTTTGCAATTTTAAGTGCAGCTCCTGCGTTTTGTTCAACTAAAAGAATCGTCACATCTTTTTTATTTAAATTAATAAGAATTTCAAAAACATCTTTTACAATAATAGGCGCAAGTCCTAAAGAAGGTTCATCTAAAACAAGCATTTTAGGTTCACTCATCAAAGCCCTGGCAATGGCCAGCATCTGCTGTTCCCCTCCGCTTAAACTTCCCCCGTAATTTCCCATTTTTTGTTTAAGTCTAGGAAACATCTCAAGCATTTCTTCTTTTAATCTTTCGTAATTTTCATCATTTATATATGCACCTATTTTAAGATTTTCTTCCACTGTTAAATTTACAAAAATTTTTCTACCCTCAGGCACAAGTGAAAGCCCTCTTTTTACAATATTGTGAGTTGAAAGAGTTGAAATATCAGCACCAAAAAACTCAATTTTTCCACTCTTTTTAACCATATTAAAAATAGCATTAAGAGTAGATGTTTTACCAGCTCCGTTTGCTCCTATTATAGTTACAATTTCTCCGGCTTTTATATCAAAATCAATTCCTTTTACCGCTTCAATAACCCCGTATTTTACTTTTAAATCTTTAACCTTCAACATCTATATCTCCTAAATATGCTTTTATAACACTCTCATCTTGCATCATTAAAACAGGTTTCCCTTCAAAAATAGTTTTTCCATAATCAAGTACCATTACCCTGTCTGCTATTTTTTGGACAAATTTCATATCATGTTCTATAAAAAGAACTGTTTTTTCT
>Ga0256829_1000968_pt1 | contig 25032 bp, 22 predicted proteins | sample 131447metaG_FD_185979 | JGI IMG/M metagenome (GOLD analysis project Ga0256829, IMG submission 185979) | Hydrothermal vent microbial communities from Lau Basin, Pacific Ocean - 131-447 | ecosystem: Environmental > Aquatic > Marine > Hydrothermal vents | place: Pacific Ocean: Lau Basin | collected...
CAAATCACGGCACTTGAAATGATCAAGCAGGCTTGGATGGCTCGTATTCGCCTAGCTGAAGTGCTCGGTCACCCTGAATATATTCTTAAAGGAACTCAAACATGAAAATAGTAAATATATTGATTACAACGGCATTACTTTTGGTAAGCCAGCCACTAATGGCAGGTGAGCATGGTCATGACCATGAAGCAGGCGGTCATGCAGGTGATGCCCATGGTGGGCATGAAGAAGAGGGTGGGATTATCAAACTAACACCAGCCCAAATAAAACAGGCAGATATTATAACCGAAGCACTACAAACACGAGCTGAACTACAAGCTATCAATGCTCCTGGCACAGTCGCTTTTAATGGCTATGCATTGGCTGATATTACTACGCTCGTTGATGGTGTCGTGCATAAGCGATATGTGCGCTTGGGTGATCAGGTGAAAAAAGGACAAAAATTGGCGACGCTAAACAGTACGGCACTTGCACAAGCCGAAGCCAGCTACTTAAAAGCCCAAGCTGAACATCATAGAAGTCAGCAGGAAATCACACGTTTGCAAGCGCTTGCAGAGCAAAAGATTGTGTCTCAAGCACGTTTGCAGCAAGCAGAAAGCACCTATCAAATCATGCAAGCTAATTTGGCGGCGGCAAAAGCAACGTTGTTTTCTTATGGTTTAAACAAACGTGACATTTCAGGTTTAATCAAACAGAAGGAATATGGCTTGTTAACACTTCGAACTCCGCATGCAGGTACGGTTGTAGCAGATGATTTTCGTATTGGTCAACACTTTGCGGCAGGTAGTCAATTGATGCAAGTGGCGGATGAATCGCATGTATGGGTTGAAGTAAAAATACCTGAAAGTGCCTTGTCTGATATAAAAATTGGTCAATTGGCATCGGTAGCACCAAAAGGCATGAAAGCACATTATCAAGGTGCGGTAATCAATATCCATCATCAGTTGGATCCAGTTACTAGAACTGCGGGTGTTCGTTTGAGCATTCAAAATAACAATGATTCGCTTCACCCAGGCATGTTTGTCAATGCAGAAATTGCTACAAGCACAGGTAAAAAGTCTCTATTGATTACAGAACAAGCTATTCAACGTCAGGGCAGTGAGTTGATTGTTTTTGTGGAAGAAGAACCTGGTCATTTTGAGCGCAGAGAAGTGGAAATTAACAAATCCAATATGGGACTTGTTAGCATCCTTAAAGGCGTGAAAGAAGGCGAAATGGTTGTGGTGCAAGGCTCATTTGTGCTTGCTTCGGAATTAGCGAAAGCTGGTTTTGAAGTACACAACCATTGAGGTAAGCACTATGTCTAAACTCATTGATATAGCGGTAAATAACCGCTTACTAATCCTTATGTTGCTGATTGGTTCTATGGTCTATGCGCTATTTATTGTGCCGAAATTGAATCTTGATGCCTTTCCTGATGTGACCAATGTACAAGTGCAAATCAATACTGAAGCACAAGGTTTAGCCTCTGAAGAGGTTGAGCAGATTATTACTTACCCGATTGAAGCGGTAATGTATTCGTTGCCTGATGTTGAAGAAGTACGCTCTATCTCCAAAACAGGCTTATCTGTGATTACTGTGGTGTTTAAAGAGGGAACAGATATTTACTTTGCTAGGCAGCTGGTATTTCAAAAGCTGCAAGATGCAAAGCAAACTGTTCCAGCTTGGGCAGGTACACCGAAAGTTGGTCCCAACACATCGGGACTTGGTCAGGTGTTTCAGTATATTATCAAAGCAGCTCCCGAAGCAGGCTATAATGCACTCACACTCAGAGCTTTGAATGACTGGGTGGTAAAATTGATGTTGATGCCAGTGGAAGGTGTCACAGATATTCTCTCCTATGGCGGTGAGGTTCGCCAATATCAGGTGCAATTAAATGCTGAACAATTGCTCTCTTACAATTTGCATGTTGCCGATGTGGTCAAAGCAATTGAAGCAAACAATCGCAATGCAGGTGGTTGGTATTTGCCGCAGGGTGATGAGCAACTGGTAATTCGTGGTGTCGGGTGGGTTCCCGGTGGCAAAGATGGACTGACTGCCATTGCGGCGATTCCAGTGAAAACAGTGAATGGCACATCTGTTCGTGTGCGGGATGTGGCAAGCGTTGTATTTGGTGGCGAAATTCGCCAAGGCTCTGTAACGATGACTGAACGTGCCGCTGATGGCAGTATCAAGCAGCTTGGTGAAGTGGTGGTTGGCATTGTTCTGAAACGCTTTGGTGCCAATACAAAAAATACCATTGATGATGTGAAATCGCGTTTGGAAATCGTGCAAAAGTCTATGCCCAAAGGCGTAACGATTCAGCCATTTTACGATCAATCAGAGTTGATTGATAAGGCTGTATGGACGGTGGAAAAAGCACTGCTTGAAGCATTTGTATTGATTATCATCATTTTGTTTTTATTCCTAATGAATGTACGTGCTGCGACCTTGGTATTGTTATCCGTGCCAATTTCGGTGTTATCAGCATTGGCAGTGATGGAGCATTATGGTATTTCGGCAAATCTGATGAGCTTGGGTGGTTTAGCGATTGCCATTGGTATGATGGTGGATGGCTCCGTTGTCATGGTTGAAAATATCTTTAAACATCTGGAGAAAGTGAAAGATGGCGATCATGGCGTAGCCTTACGTATCACCGAAGCCTCCAAAGAGGTTGTCAGACCAGTATTGTTTGCTGTACTGATTATCCTCTTGGTATTTACACCATTGTTTGCCTTGGAAGGCGTTGAAGGCAAGATGTTTACGCCGATGGCATTGTCGATTTGTTTTGCCATGTTTGCATCGTTGTTGGTAGCAATATTTATTATGCCTGTACTGGCAACATTCGTATTTACCAAAGGTGTTGTGCATAAAGAAAGCCCTGTATTGGCTCCGATTGCTAAGACTTATCACCGTCTTCTTCGCTCTGCTTTAAAGGCGCGTAAAAAAGTTATCGCGGGTGCAGCAGTGGCTTTTGTATCAACCATTGCCATTATACCATTCCTAGGCACAGAATTTGTGCCTGAATTAGAAGAAGGGACCTTGGCAATTCGTGTGACCTTGGCACCTTCGTCATCCTTATCATATGCCAAAGATATGGGTGAGAAGTTGGAACGGGTATTAATCGATAACTTTCCTGAGGTAACCTATGTTTCAGCCCGTGTTGGGCGTGCAGAAATTGGTGGTGATCCAGAGCCTGTATCCAATGTGGAGATGTTTGTGGGTTTGAAGCCTGTGTCTGAATGGACGAGTGCCAGTGATAGACCCGCCATACAAAAACTTATGCGTGAGCAAATGGAAGTAGTGCCAGGTATTCTAGTGGCGTTCACTCAACCCATTGCCATGCGTGTGGATGAGTTAATATCGGGTGTAAAAGCGGCTTTGGCGATTAAACTGTTTGGTCCTGATCTCAAAGTATTGGCTACGATGGGCAAGAAAATTGAGACGTTAACCAAAAGCGTTGAAGGTACACGCGATGTTGCCATGGAACAGATTGAAGGCGAGGCACAATTGGTGATTCGTCCAGATCGCGATAAGTTGGATCGTTATGGCATTCCTGTTGATGATGTGATGAGCTTGGTTGCTGATGCTATTGGCGGAGCAAATGCAGGACAGGTCATCTCTGGTAATGAGCGCTATAATATCTATGTCCGCTTGGCGAAAGATTTCCGTGATAATGCTGAAGCTATCGGCAGCCTTATTCTGCAAGCACCCGATGGTGCTTGGGTACGTCTTGAAGATGTCGCCTCTATTGGTGTGGAACAAGGCCCGCCAATGATTAAACGCGATGATGTACAACGGCGCGTGGTGATTCAAAGCAATGTGCAAGATAGGGATATGGGTTCGTTGGTGGCTGAATTGGATCAACGCATTCAAGATGAAATTGATTTACCACCAGGCTATACCGTGGTCTTTGGTGGGCAATTCGAAAATCAGCAACGGGCACAAGCCAAGTTGATGATTGTTGTACCGCTTTCACTGTTGATGATTTTCATCCTACTCTATTTTATGTTTCATTCGATGGGTCAAGCAACATTGATTATGCTCAATGTACCGATGGCATTGATTGGTGGCATCTTGGCTTTATGGGCATCGGGTCAATATTTATCTGTGCCATCAAGCATTGGTTTTATTGCGTTATTTGGGGTAGCGGTGCTTAATGGCGTGGTGTTGGTGGATGCGATCAATCGACATATTGAGGATAGTCGGAATATGGATGAAGCGATTTGTAATGGTGCAGAGAGTCGTTTAAGACCTGTGTTGATGACTGCGATGATTGCTGGTTTGGGTCTTGTGCCTTTGCTTCTGGCGACAGGCATTGGTTCAGAGATTCAGAAGCCTTTGGCAACGGTGGTTGTTGGAGGACTTGTATCTTCAACATTATTAACACTGTTTGTTTTACCATGCTTGTATGCACGTTTTAGTAAGAATAAATAAAGAGAAAAGTCCAAAAAGATGAGAGTGTTTTATCCATGAGTCACGCTGACCACCACCATTCACTGAATGCTGCCTTTTGGTTAACGGCAGTTTTTGCTGCGGTGGAGTTGGTTGGCGGGCTTATGGCTAACTCATTAGCCTTATTGGCTGATGCAGGACACATGATGTCTGATGTTGCGGCATTGGCTTTGGCGATGTTAGCCCGAGCCATTGCTGCACGCCCTGCCCATGCTCAAATGACCTATGGTTACGGCCGAGCCAAGGTGTTGGCGGCGCAATTTAATGGTATGGCTTTATGGTTTCTGAGTGCTTGGATTATATGGGAAGCTGTTGGTCGATTATCCAATCCGCCTGTAGTTCAAGGTACGTTAGTAATTTGGATTGCTGGTATTGGGTTGTTCATTAACCTTATTATTATGCGTTGGTTGCATGGTAGCCATGATATTAATACGCGGGCGGCTTATTGGCATGTGCTCGGTGATGCTTTGGGTTCTGTTGCCGCAATCACTGCGGGAATTGTGATTTTATTAACAGGTTGGATGCTTATTGACCCATTGTTATCATTTTTGGTAGCAATGATTTTGGCATGGGGTGGTTGGCGATTGGTACGTGAAACAACGCTGGAATTGATGGAAGCTGTACCAAAAGAGTTGGATTGCAATGCAGTGATGCAAGCGATACAAGCTGTTGAAGGCGTTGTGGGTATGCATCATATTCATCTGTGGCGTTTACCCATTGGTAAGCTATCCGTTTCGGCTCACATTCAGGTGAATGATATGGAACAGTGGCCTGTTTTACTGCCGCGATTGCTCGAAACACTGAAACAACAAAATATAGAACATGCAACTTTGCAGCCAGAGCTAAGGTGTTATGATGATTAGACGATTATTTATGTTATGCCGCTCTAAATCGGTTTATGCTTATGCCTAAAAAACCAAGTCATCAATATCAACAGCTAATGTTGTTGCAAGCTTTTTTAGAAGAGATATAGATGGGTCTTTTTTTCCGCTTTCTATGCCAGCAATTGCCGCCTGACTAACACCTACTTGTTCTGCCAATGCCGCTTGCGTTAACTTTCTATATTTGCGATATTCCATGATAGGATTCGATTCATCACACAATCGTTCAACCAATGCAGCAGGGAATGTTTCACTACCATTGGATTTAAAAGAAGTCGCATCTGCTAAATCTTCTGCATTCTCCAATGCTTCACGCATAGCTTCGTATTCTTTGAAATCAATGACTGCATATTCAGGTTCGCCATTATGTTTAATAATTTGCACATTCATTTATAAATACCTCCACGCACGTCTATTTTTACAATAGAAATTAGCAACCGACCATCTTCAACAATATAAACAATACGCCAATCAGCTACGCGCAAGCGATATACATTTTCGCTACCCGATAATTTCTTAACATTGGCAGCGTAGACTGGGGATGAGGCTAATGCATTGATCTTCTCCATAATGCGATGGCGCATATTTTTAGGCATTTTACGTAAAGCCTTTATTGCTTGTTTGCTATACTCAATGCGGTACATGAATTATATTATAGCCATACGTTATTTTTTGTAAATAGAAAAACAACTATTATTGATTAAGACAAAAAAAGCAGTCGAAGCTACTGTCTTTTCCAGTATTCGTTTACATTGGAAGTTTATCCACCACCAACGTTAATGCTGAACACGCGACCTTATAGAGCGAGTTGCGGTGCTATGGTGATTAAACTATTGTTTTGTTGACTACCCGGAATATGAAGGGGGGGGGCTAATGAATATTAATTTAGGCGATATTTTTATGATTTATGTATGGCTCATTATCCCTACTTTTGCTTATGCGTTTATTCGCCGCTTGATGGATGCAAAGGAAAATGGCGAGGATGATTTATTGGGGGAAGATTCAACTTTTACTGATGATGTGGTGAGTTTTGCAATACTCCCCTTGTGGTATGCAGGAAAATATATGTATAGAGATATAATGCGCGGTGGCTGGTTATTGTGGTATTGGTTTGGAAATTGGGTTTTATCAGGTCATAAAGGAGATAAGGATGAATGAATTATTAAATGTGTTTTGGGCGGTACAGTTGGTTGTATTTTCGGTGGTGGTTATCGGACGAATCTTAGAACTTGTTCAGCTTGGTGGCGTGATGCGAGTGTTGGATGTTCGGTTTTTAGGCGAGTGTGTGTTTATATTCTTGTTTGCACCATTCTTATTTTATCGTTTGTTTCGTCCAATAGATAGTTATCACTTTATGCGCGTGTTTAATGTGTTGGTTAAGGAGATGCAAAGGCATGCGGATGGTCGAGTTTATGAGAATATCAATCGCTTGTTTTTATTCGATGGTGAAGAAGCTATTCAAGTTATAACAGGTGAATTAAAGGTGCGTTCAGTGGTTCAGCAGTTCAAGGCAGGCATGTTGACTTTAGCACTTAGACATGACCGTGTATGGGCATCATTTTTTGTGAGAGGTTAGAGTGATGGGTCGTATTTTAATTGCAGTATTAATCATTTGGATCATTGTGAAGATTACAAAGGCTATTTTTCAAAAGTCTTGTGTTGGTTGTCGTAAACGAATTTCTAAGAAAGCAAATGTTTGCTCATACTGTAGGACACAGCAACCAGAAGTTATTGATAAGGAACTGGGTAAGAAGTTTTTTACAGGCCTGGGCAAGATGTTTTCTTTGGCTGGCTCGTTTATTGTACGGAAGCGCACCAAGCTGGATGCTGCTTTTGTGTTGATTGCTGTTGCAGGCGCATTGTTCATTTCTGTAAACTCTTATTCGTGGTATATTGATACGATGAAATCCAGTTATGAGAAGAATGCGATTATTGAGGTGCATGGCTTATACAGAACAAGGGAAAATATCCCCAATGCTGGCACAAGCATCATTTATGCAGAACAGGAGCGGGATAAAAAGAATGTTATATATGCTTTATTAGGCTCGTATGACATCAATCGGTGGCTAGATTTATTTATGGAAGACCTTATTTATAAGTATGGCGTGATGGACAAGGCAGAAGAAAATAAAGAGCAATTTCTGTATGCATCAGCAGGACGCTCAGATGTTGATGCAAGGATTCGCCCATATATCTTTTGGGAAGATACGTCATGGCGCTTTGTGTATGGTAATGACTCACCCATGCCAAGCAAGAAAGAAGTAGAGGCTGTCATTGCATCCGACCCACACTTGAAAGGCTTACCTAATGACCATTTTATCATTCGATTGTTGCGTGGTGAGTTTGGTCAGTTTAGTGATGCTTTTAATAAAGGCTATTTCGATGTATTTCCTATACATGATTTTGATGAGGAAGGGGAGCCTGTTCAGGGCTATCACTATGACAACTGGGTAAATGGGCAAGATGAATGGAACCCCTATGCGAAGGATGAGTTTTGGGCGATGAGTAAAACTGACATGGGCATGGTCGCAGAGTATGCTATTTTAAGGCATAGATATGGTGTAAAGGCTGCACAGCGAGAAACAATGATTCGTCGCCCTAGCATTATTTACGTTAATATCAGCTTTAATGCAGAAAGGCGTGCCTCGAAGCGAATCTCTAAGTTTGGTTTGAGAGATGACTTTAGACGATTTAATGGGGATTACATGCATGTAACACCAACCACGCTTCGTTTTCAGGAAGGAATTGAGCATGTGCCTTATACTTATGACTTGATGCAGGATAAGAAGCTTGTGCATGACCTGTTCTCTGGCAATGCTTATACGTTTGCATGGATGTATGCATTTCCTATCAGTCTATTATTTGGTTTGATGGCGTTTAGTTTTGTTCGGTTCTTAGGCTTTGTGTTCCTTGGACAAAAAGAGGTTACTGAAAATGTAAAGGTGCGAAAGCACACAATTCCTTGCCGCCATTGTCGTGTTGAAATCGCTGACTTTGATGAGTGCTGCTACAGTTGTGGTAAAACGCAGAAAGTGTAGTGGTTCAAACCGATTGATTTAAGTTTGTAGGATATGTATGCCGTTTACTTGAGTGCAAGCAATGAATCATAAGCTATAGTGAATCATGAATTGATTTACCTGTTTCGTCATTCCCGTGAAGGCGGGAATCCATCGTCTTTCTAATTTAAATATCACATGGATGCCCGACAAAAGAACTCGGGCATGACGGTAATTCTAAACATGAATGACTATATCACCCACATTTTATAGGATTAGCTCAACCTAGAGACTTTTCTATATTCCCATTCAATAGAAGCGGTTGAAAGCCTGCTTTATTGTTATACCCTCATTTTCTAGATTGAATCTTAATGGAGAAAACAAGATGCTGCGTACTTCTATCATCATATTATTGATGTGTTTTCCCATATTGGTATCTGCGGGGGAAAATCTTATGACCAAATACACCAACGCACTAATCAATGAAGCGAGTCCTTATTTACAACAACATGCGCATAACCCTGTGCATTGGTACCCATGGGGTGAAGAAGCCTTTGCCAAAGCAAAAAAAGAAAATAAACCCATCTTTCTCTCAATTGGTTATGCCACCTGCCATTGGTGCCATGTGATGGAGAAAGAAGATTTCGAAGATGAGGAAGTCGCTGCGGCGATGAATAAAACGTTTATTTCTATCAAGGTGGATAGGGAAGAGCGTCCTGATATTGATCAGGTGTATATGCAGGTTGCTCAAATGATGAATGGTTCGGGCGGTTGGCCGTTAAATATCTTGATGACACCAGATAAAAAACCATTTTATGCAGGCACATATATCCCCAAATATAGCCGAAATGGACGTGTTGGTATGTTGGATTTATCTGCCAAGGTAGGACAATTGTGGCAGCAGAATCATGAAAAATTAGAGCAGTCGGCAGACAAGATAACAGAGCTTTTGGCTACACGTAGTGGTGAGCAATCCACACCTAGTGATATGAATGTGTCAAAACTGGCGAAAAAGGCAGTGGATGATTTAAAACAGAGTTTTGATGCGGAACATGGCGGATTTGGCAGTGCGCCCAAGTTTCCTAGTCCGCATAAATTGTTATTCTTACTTCGTCAGGCTCAAAAAAACCAAGATGATAAAAGCTTGTTGATGGTTGAGGAAACACTTGATGCCATGCGTGCTGGCGGACTATTTGATCAAATAGGTTTTGGTTTTCATCGTTATTCGACGGATACTGAGTGGCTGTTGCCACACTTTGAGAAAATGCTCTATGACCAAGCCATGTTAATGATGGCATATACCGAAGCTTATCAACTAACAGGGCATGCACGTCATGCTAAGGTCGTCCGTGAAATTGCTGAATATGTATTGCGTGATATGCGTGATAAAACAGGCGGATTTTATTCGGCAGAAGATGCGGATTCTGAAGGGATAGAAGGTAAGTTTTATGTGTGGAAAACGAGTGAAGTTGAGCAACTTTTAGGCAAGAAAAATGCAGAAAAGATTGAAAAAACGTTTTTATTATCAAAAAAAGGTAATTTTCACGATGAAGCTACTGGAAAAATGACTGGTGAAAATATTCCACATCTATCGACATGGACCGATGCAGGCCTAGCTAAAGATATTGAGTACATACGAACCAAATTATTTGAAGAGCGTGAAAAACGCATACACCCATTCCTTGATGATAAAATCTTAACTGATTGGAATGGTTTGATGGTTGCCGCGCTTGCTAAGGCATCCCGTGTTTTGAATGAACCTAAATATTTGCAGGCAGCGCAAGATTGTGCAGATTTTTTATTGCAAACCATGCGCGATAAACAAGGGCATCTATTACATCGTTATCGACATGGAGATGCAGCTATCACAGGACATTTGGATGATTATGCATTCTTTGTATGGGGCTTGATTGAATTATATGAGGCATCCTTTGATGCGAAATATTTGAAAGAGGCTCTAAATTTAAATAAGGATATGCTCACACGTTTTGCATCCGAATCAGGTGGTTTATATCTTACTGCCCATGATTCCGAAACATTATTGGTGCGACCTATGGAAGCATGGGATGGCGCATTGCCATCAGGAAATGCTGTTGCCGCATCCAATATATTGCGTTTGGCGCGCATGAGCAGTTCCAGTGAACTTGAAGTAGCCGCAGATAAAATTTTTAAAGCATTCTCTGCCCTGCTTACGCAAGCACCTGTGGGTGTGATACATATGCTTTCGGCGCAAGTGTATGCGGCAGCTGATGGCATAGAGGTTGTCTTGGCAGGAGATAAACACAGTCAACAAGCCAAGGTGATGATAGAAGCATTGAACCAGCGATACTTGCCCGATGCAGTAGTGCTTTGGCGAGATGAGGAAAGTATCAAGCTTATTCCGTTTATAAAACTGCAAACGCCGATGAATAACCAAGTAACGGCTTATGTGTGCAAGAATTTTCAGTGCAATCAACCTGTGACAGACAGTCAGGCAATGCTGGATTTATTGACTGGCATTCATGAAAAATAAACATGGGAAATACTTTCTATTATTTACTTGAACCCGCCTGAATCGCGGTCAGCGCAATGGTATAAACAATATCTTCCACTGATGCACCGCGTGATAAATCATTCACAGGTTTTTTTAGACCTTGCAGCATCGGCCCAATGCTGACCACGTGCGCATTTCGTTGTACTGCCTTATAGGTGGTGTTTCCTGTATTCAGGTCTGGAAAAACAAACACATTGGCTTTACCTGCAACCAAGCTATCGGGTGCTTTACTCTTACCCACAGCCGCATTGGCAGCCGCATCATATTGCATGGGACCATCGACAATTAAATCTGGTCTTAACTCACGCACCAGAGCCGTTGCAGCACGTACTTTTTCCACATCAGAGCCTGTACCCGATTCACCCGTACTGTAACTAATCATAGCAATACGCGGTTCAATGCCAAAGCGCTTGGTAGAATCCGCACTTTGAATGGCAATATCTGCCAATTCTTCCGTATTAGGATCGGGATTAATGGCGCAATCTGCATATACCACAACTTGATCGGGCAAACACATAAAGAAAACAGATGACACCAATTTGGCATCAGCATTGGTGCCAATGAGCTGAAATGCAGGACGGACTGTATTCGCTGTCGTATGTAGAGCCCCTGAAACCAAACCATCGACTTCATCAAGTGCTAACATCATGGTGCCCAGCACGACGCGGCCATGTAACTGATCTTCCGCCGCAGCCTGAGTCAGTCCTTTGTGCTGCCTTAATTTTATCATGGGCTGAATATAGCGATGGCGCACATCACTTGGATCAATAATCGTAATGCTCTCAGCAAGCTTTACCCCTTGTGAAGCTGCGACGTGATGGATTTTTTCAGGCGAACCTAGTAATATACAATCAGCAATACCCCGCCTTTGACATTGATCGGCTGCTTTAATCGTACGAGGCTCTTCCCCTTCTGGTAAAACAATGCGGTGACGCTTTTCTTGGGATTGCTGTAGCAGTTGATAACGAAAAGCAGCAGGGGATAAACGCGGCTTTCGTTCAATGGCACAACGCTCTTTGAGCCAGTTAGCATCAAGGTAATTGGCGACATGATTCATCACATCATCCACCAGCTCATAATCATCAATGGGCACTTCTCTTGGTCTTTCCGCCAATTTTGTCGCCGTTTGGTATGATCCCAACTCAACTTGTAATATAGGCAGCCCTGTTTGTATCGCCTGCGCACACAGCTTCATCACTTGGTCATTGGGCTGATAATTGCTTGTCAGTAGAATCCCAGCCAGTGGTACGCCATTAAGTGCTGCCATACATGCAGCGATAAACACATCATCTCTATCACCAGGAAAAATAAGCAATGTATGTGGTTGATATACACTTAAGGTATTTTCCACTGTACGCGCGCATAGCTCTATGTGCCTAGCTCGGCGCGTATTTAATTCGCCTTCAAATAATACTTTGGCATTAAGGTAGCTTGCAATGTCAGACATTCTTGTTGAATTTAAGGCATTTCGATATGAGATGGCACCGATAAAATGAAAATTCTTTTTACTTACTTTCCGACAAGCTTCTTCACTGAATAATGTCTGCACTGAACGATTTCCAGCATTGAGTTTCATACCCACTTTATTGAGAATAACGCCAATTAAAGCTGTGCCATTATCATCCTTGAAAGCATTGGCAGCAATGTCAATATAAGCATCAATTTCCTCTTCAGGTGTGCCTACCAAAATCACTTCTGCATCAAGGGCTCTAGCAATCGCCGTGTTTAAGTGTGTGGCATAGCCTGCATGCCCATCGGCAACCAAACCTTCAATAATCATCGTATCAGTATGCCGTGCGGATTTCTTATACAAAGCAATCACTTCTTCCATTAACATCTCTTCTTGCCCAGAGCCTAACAGCGAGATTGCTCGCTTGATGCTAATGGGTTGCGGTGTCGTGATGTCGGTCATATGCTCAATCAATTGTGTTGAACGCTCAAGCCCAGTATCGCCATCATGCAACTGAGCAATGGGCTTATAAAAGCCAGTTCGAATACCCAAGCGATCAAGAGCCCTAACCAAACCAAGGCTTACAGTAGTTAAACCACTGCCTGCGCCAGTAGAAACCAGTAAAAAAGCATGACTCATGTAAACTCCTTTAACAGCACTGCGATGCTTGATGATGATTCAATAGCGCCAAAACATAATCAGCAATCATTTTTTCTTCATCGGTTGGCACAACTAAAATTGGTATATTCGAATCCGTATCACTGATAATGCCATTGGATAGCTTGCCATCGGCTTGATTGCTTGTCTCATCCACCATGACCCCTAAAACTTTCAATTGCGTTAGCGTCTTACTTCGAACCAGGGCGGCATGCTCACCAATGCCACCCGTGAAAATAATTGCATCTAGTTCTGTAAGCCCAGCTGTCAGACCCGCCAAAGTTTTCGCTAAGCGGTAACAGAAAACATCAATGGCAAGTGTGGCTCGCTCATCACCTTCTTGGCTAGCTTTAAGTAATGTGCGCATATCATTGCTGCATCCTGATAAGCCTAGCAAACCCGACTTGCGATTAAGTATATCGGTAATTACTTCTAATGAATCACCCGTCTGACGTGATATGAAATCAATAAGCCCCGGATCTATATCACCACTTCGTGTACCCATGACCAAGCCTTCTAAAGGTGTTAACCCCATGCTTGTGTCCACACTCACACCATGTGAAATAGCAGTGGCACTACAACCATTACCGAGGTGGGCAATAAGCAAGTTACAATCTTTAAAATCACAATCCAATATTTTAGCGGCTTCCAAGCCTACATAATGATGGCTGGTGCCATGAAACCCATAACGTCGTACACCGTATGATTCATACCAAGCATAGGGCACCGCATACAAACTAGCTTTTTTAGGCATATTTTGATGAAAAGCTGTATCAAAAACAGCGACATGGCAAACCTTTGGTAAATGCAACATTGCAGCTTTTATGCCCAAGACATTGGATGGATTATGCAACGGTGCAAGGTGCGAAAGTGCTTGAATATCAGCAATCATCTTTTCATTAAGCAAGATCGGCTCTACAAATGCCTCGCCCCCATGAACCACACGATGACCCACAGCTACAATCAATGTTTGATCGATGTTCGCAAAAAGAATGTTTAACATTTGCGCCATAGCATGCTGATGGTTTGCTTTGGGTATTTTTTGCTCAATTCTTTCATGAGCAATCATCCAGTTCAAAAGCGCAGTATCTTCACCCAATCGCTGCGCCAGACCTTCTGCCAAGGGCTGCCTAGATGATTGTTTGAGCAATGACATCTTAATCGATGAGCTGCCTGTATTAATCACCAAAATCATAACTTTCCGCCACTTTTACATTATTTCACTTGTTTATCATCGCCGTAGAGTAACGCAACATCCTTTATTTAAACACCTCGATCTAATGAGATAATTGAATAGTTACGCAGTTTTTATGCTTGCTTAGATCCCACAGTCATTATATATAGACAATATGTTCGTAAAAGGATCGATAAATCCTGTAATATTCCATGCCTGATAGCGACATACGCTGCTATGATGGAGGCTAGGAGTGCAGACATGATAAAACGCAGTATTATTTTAGTGGCTATGATGTGTGTTGGCATATCAGCACAAGCTTCGGAGCGCATTTCCGCAGTCGGTTCAACGACCGTGTTGCCCGTGATATCGCAAGCAGCAGAGGCGTATCACAAAACACATCCTGACCTAACAATCACCGTATCAGGTGGCGGTTCAGGTGTTGGTGTTGCTTCCGTGATTCAAGGTACAGCACAATTGGGCATGGCTTCGCGTGAAACCTCATCTGAAGAGCAAGCCAAACTCGATGGTCATGTAGATAATATCGTGATTGCATCCGATGCTGTTGCGGTGGTGGTTTCCAAAGCTGTATATGAGAGCGGCATTCATCAATTGTCCATCGCACAGATTGCTGCGATTTATCACGGTAAAATTAAAAATTGGAAAGAGCTTGGCGGTTTGGATAAACGTGTTTTGGTAATTGATAAAGAAGCATCGCGTGGCACACGTCATGTTTTTGCCAAAGCAGTGTTGGGTAGCGCGCACGCACGTGCTGAAGGTGCTTCGATTGTTTCAGGCTCGAACAATGAAGAACAAATGATTGTGTCGCGCAGTGATAATGCTATTGGCATGCTCTCCAATGCTTGGCTCAATGATAAAGTGCGTGGTGTGGATGTGGTTGTGAGTGGTACAGCCATTGCGCCGACCATTGAGCATGTGCGTGATGGTAGTTATCCGATTGCGCGTGGTTTGCATGTATTGCTTCCACACAGTGCGAGCACCGCAACCAAAGATTTTGTGAAGTTTCTTCTTTCTGAACAAGGGCAAGCAATTGTTAAACAAGTAGGGTATTTACCTGTCCACTAAACTTTCGCCGTTATACCTATTGATTGCTAGCGGTTGCATGGTTGCAGTCGCCAGCATGATTATTTTGTTATGGTTTTTGTGGGATGCTTCATCAGCCTATTGGTATCAGTTCGGTATATCATCTGTATGGGCTGCCGAATGGTATCCGTATGAATCGTTGTATGGTTTGCTGCCTGCCATCATCGGTACAACATGGGCTATGATCATTGCTATGTTGATTGCCGTACCATGTGGTTTGGCAGCGGCGATTGTGAGTAGTGAAATCTTCCCTACAGCATGGCAGGGCTGGATGCGTTTGGGCATGGAAATGTTGGCTGGGATTCCCTCGGTAGTCTATGGCTTGATTGGTTTGTGGGTGCTTTTGCCATGGCTACAAAACAGCTTGGATTTATTAACAGGGCACAACCTTTTGGCAGCAGGCATGATTTTATCGTTGATGATTTTGCCAACCATGATGGTGATGTCGCAAGATGCTTTACGCTTGATTCCGATAGAGCAACGCGAAGCTGCGATGAATATGGGCATGCATTGGAACCAACGTTTGTTGCGTGTTTTGTTGCCACAAGCATGGCCAGGCATTCGCTCTGGCATCTTGTTGGGACTGGGGCGTGCATTGGGTGAAACCATGGCAGTAATGTTGGTGGTTGGCTCTTTGGATCGTGTACCAGATCCGATTTATAATATTCTCGAACCTGCGCAAACATTAACCTCACGCATTGGGCGTGAAATGGGCGAAGCAGCCTTTGGTTCGATGCATTTTTCAGCCTTGATGGCATGTGGTTTGGTGTTGGCAGTGACTGCAATATGCCTAAGCCTACTGGCGCAACGAAAGCGTAGTTTTGTATGAATAAGGTATTATTCAATGACTTAAATGCATCATTCCCGTGCAGACGGGAACCTATTGAAGCCCGCGTTAAGTGCCAAAACTGGAGCATCAATTTAATTGGAATGATGGATTCCCGCCTACGCGGGAATGACGGTGAAATATAGTGATGAAGCTCTTTCTTGGCGTATTGGCATTGCCAGCACTTTTGCTACCTTTGGCATGTTTTCTTTATATTATCGTTCAGGCACTACCTGCTTTAAACTGGGAATTGATTGTCGGCTCAAATACGGCGGGTAACGTATTTGCTGATGCAGCCAGTGCAGGGCATGGGCTGTGGAGCCAAATTAGTGGCTCATTATTGATGATGTTTTTGGCATGTTTATTGGCTGCACCGATTGCTTTAAGTATTGCCCTATTTCATGCACTTTGGGCATCGCCGCGCCAGCAACGGGTATTGATGATATTGTTGCAAGTCTTACAGGGTATTCCGCCCATTGTTTATGGTCTATGTGGTTTGATATTATTGGTTCATTTATTGCATTGGGGTATCTCTTTGGCGGCTGGCGGAGTCATTTTGTCCGTGGTTATCTTGCCATTATTGAGCAGCAACGCGATTCATGCTTTGCAGCGTATTCCCATTGAACAAACAGAGGCTGCCAAAGCCTTGGGTTTGAGTTCTGGCATGATTATCACACGTGTTTGGTTGCCTGCGGCATGGTCAGGCATGTTAACAGGTTTATTATTGGCAATGGCACGAGCCTTGTCTGAAACCGCACCAATTTTATTTACCGCAACAGTATTTTCAGGCATCACATGGCCTGATTCTATTTTTTCGCCTGTCACTAGCCTGCAAACCCATATTTTTTACTTGGCGCAAGAAGGCTCAAACCAACATGCTGTGGATATGGCATGGGCATCGGCAGCCGTTTTACTTACTTTGGTGATATTCTTTAGTTTAAGCGCACGTTTTTTACGGCGATATGAGGAGTCTGTATGAGCGTCCACATCCATACGATAAAAGAACAAGTATTTGATACAGTATCCGAACCAGCTTATGTGAACATTGAGTCTGTATCATTAAGTTTGTCGGAAAAAATTATTTTAAAAGATGTGTCGTTTTCTTTGCCTGCGACAGGTATCAGTAGCCTTATTGGACCATCTGGCGCAGGAAAAAGCTCATTATTGCGCTGCTTAACAAGCTTGTATGACAACTGGCAGGGTACGATTTTAGTGGCTGGTACAAACACCCGCGCATGGCTTGGTGGCGAAGATGATTTGCGTCGGCATATTGGTCTTATTTCTCAAAAACCAGCTGTGTTTCCTGCATCAATTTATGACAATGTTATTTTTGGCTTATCAAGAAAGGAACGCAAACAAGATCAATCATCACGGGTTGAACAATGTCTCAAACAAGCCGCATTATGGGATGAGGTCAAAGAGCGTTTGCATAGCCCCGCCAATACTTTATCGGTCGGTCAGCAGCAACGGCTATGCTTGGCACGTGCTTTGGCACTTGAACCGAAAGTTTTATTGCTCGATGAGCCAACCGCTTCGCTTGACCCACGCTCCAAACAATTGATTGAAGCATCCTTGCATGATTTGGCAAAAAATATGCCCGTATTATGTGTGACGCACGATTTGGAGCAAGCCCAACGCCTGCAAGGACAAGTAATTTTTATGTGCGATGGAAAGATTATTGAAACCGCATCGGCAAACGATTTCTTTCAACACCCTGAGCGTTTGGAAACGCGTGAATTTTTACGCTGGTCTGTATGCGATTGTGATTAAGCTTTGTTACAAAACAATATTAAGATCAGTTAATTGACTCTAGCTGCTCTTGTATTATAATTAGCATCAGCTTACTGATCTTATATAATAAAGGGCTATACGATGCTAACAATCTCCGAGAAAGAAATTATAAGTCGCCTTTATTTTGACAATCCATGGTGGGAAACATCAGCAATAGAAAAACGTTATACCGATTATCCACGACGTTTTTATTTTAAGTCATTTTTTAACTTAGTTAAAGAATCATCTATAAATAGGGCTGTTGTTTTAATGGGTCCCAGGCGTGTTGGAAAAACAGTAATGGTTTTTCATGCGATAGATAAACTATTAAATGAAGGTGTTGATGCTAAAAATATTTTATATCTCTCTCTTGAAACGCCTTTATATACAGGTCTTTCATTAGAAAAAATCGTAAATATTTTTCAAGCCGAGTTTGAACATAAACGTGATAGTGGTTTGTATGTTATATTTGACGAAATTCAATACCTTGCTGAATGGGAGGTACATTTAAAATCCTTAGTAGATTCATATCCATCGTATAAATATATTGCAACAGGGTCTGCCGCAGCTGCATTAAAGCTGAAAAGTAGAGAATCTGGAGCAGGTCGTTTTACAGAGTTTTTATTACCTCCACTAACCTTTGCTGAATATTTATCATTTATTAAACGTGTAGATGAGTTAATCATCAGAAAAGGTCAGGATACCTATGAGGCTCGAAATATAGCAGAGCTTAATAAAGAATTTATTAATTATCTAAACTTCGGTGGTTATCCCGAAGCAGTGTTTTCTAGCCTTATACAAGAGGACAGTTCTAGGTATATCAAAAGTGATATTATTGATAAGGTATTATTGAGTGACCTTCCAAGTTTATACGGCATTAAAGATGTTCAAGAGTTAAATAAGCTATTTAATACTATTGCATATAATACGGGCAATGAGATTACACTAGAGTCATTATCCCAATCATCCGGCGTGTCTAAAAATACAATTAAGCGGTATATAGAATATTTAGAAGCGGCATTTCTAATCAAAATTGTACATCGCGTTGATATTACCTCGAAGAGATTTAAGCGCGCAACGACATTTAAAGTATACTTAACAAATCCATCCATACGAGCGGCACTTTTTGGGCCAGTTACAGAAGAGCATGAAGCTATGGGGAGTCTTACTGAGACAGCTATTTTCAGCCAATGGTTTCACAGTTCAAAAATAGATAACCTTCATTATGCCCGATGGAATAAAGGAGAGGTTGATATTGTTTGGTTAGATACAGTAACACAAAAGCCATTTTGGTGTGTCGAGGTAAAATGGACAAATTTACCATGTGAAGATACTAGGAAACTGAAAGGTCTTTTTGAGTATGTGAAAAAAAATCATCTAAAAGAAACTCTGGTAACAACAAAAACAATTTCAAAAGAGTCCATGATTGATGGTGTTTCAACCAAATTTCAACCAAGTGCCACATATACATACACCTTGGGAACAAACATTTTGAGCGGGCTGTTTACAAGCAAATAGGCATACATATGACAGATTATACATTGCTCGATACCTGTAACGAACATGGAACAACCATGCGGCTGCTTCAAAGGCAAAATGAATTCGCTATACGTGTAGATCACCAAGATGGTGAGTTGATGCATAGCAGTGTACACAATTCAGAAGATGTATTGGCAGAAATTGCCTGCAACCATATCGCTGATAGAGAAAAGCCACGTTTGTTGGTGGGTGGTCTGGGCATGGGTTTTACACTTGCCGCTGCACTTAAACATTCAAAGCAACATGCCCGCATTAGTGTTGCAGAATTAATGCCTGCGGTAGTGCGCTGGAATCAAGGTGTGTTGGGTGCGGTTGCAGGTTATCCAGTTAAAGATAAACGCGTGGATATTTTGATTCAGGATGTTGGCAAGGTCATGCGAGAGCATAAAAATGAATTTGATGCGATTATGCTTGATGTTGATAATGGCCCCGACGGTTATACCCGTGATAACAATGATAATCTTTATGGTCTTGATGGGTTGGAAATTGCTTATGAAGCCTTAAAGCCCAACGGTATTTTAACGGTATGGTCAGCAGATACGGATCAAGCATTTACTCAGCGATTAATGAAGCTTGGTTTTGAAGTTGAAGAACGTCGCGTTCGCGAGGATACCCAAGAACGCGGTGCGATTCATACTATCTGGATAGCGGTTCGTTATTAATGCCGTAATAAAAAATAATATTTTTTGAACTTGGTAAATACGGCGGCCTCAACAGCCGCCGTACAAACTATAGGGCACCTCGCGAATGCGGGGAACCATGCTTTTCAATATACCGGTCTTCATGGATGCCCGACAAAAGAACTCGAGCATGACGGTAATTCAAAACCTGAAATACTATATTATGACTTATTGCATGATTTTTCATGCTTCTTTTTCATTTTTTTATAGTGCTTCCGCATTTCTTTTTTACTTACAAAGCCATCACCATTTATATCCATTTTGGAAAAACGCTCGGCTGCTGCATCAGCATGCTCTTCAACACTAATTTTTCCATCACCATTGGTATCGATCATTTTAAAATGATGGGCTTTCTTGCCTTTTTCTCCTTCATGCGGTGAAGCCGTTGCCATGCCAACAGTGACCGTAGAAGCAAATGCTGCTGCCAGCACTAGTCCGATTACTTTCTTATATTGAATAAATTTCATTATACGACTCCTTTTTTCTTTCTCTAAGAGAAAATACAACATACAGAGGGAAAGATGAAGATAAAATGAAATCTACGCACCCGATACAATATATTTAGAGTTTCCTCAGAAAGTTATTTTTTACATTTTTTTAGCACAGAGGACGCGGAGGAAAGCATATGAGCTATAGTAATTCATGTTTAGAGTTACCGTCATGCTCGAGTTCTTTTGTCGGGCATCCATTCGATAATTATATTTAAATGAGGCTGGATTCCCGTTTTCACGGGAATGACGAAACAGGTAAATCAATTCATGATTCACTATAGCATGCTTACGGCCTTGTTCAATATGCGCCGAAACGTCAGCTTTCAAAGGGTTGAGCGCAGTAACACGCGCCCTTTTGAAAGCTGTAAGTGGAGGAAACAAGCATATTGCTAAGGTGCCCTTCTTTGACTCGAGCCATCCGTGGCTCTCGGGGCAAGCCCGCACTAAAGTGCGTCTAAATCCGCTGTCCTGCGGATTTATGATTCTTTCTTGGGCATGCAAGAAAGAATGAAGTATTTGCTGTAAGGCTTTAGCTTCTTTCACCTCTATAAGCTTGCATTCAATGGAATGCATAGCGATTGTTTTTGTTGAATTATATGCGTTTCTTAGTTTCTGAGTAGAATCTATTTACAGGGCACCTCGAAAAACCTCGCACGAGTTAAACGACGTTGATTTTCGCTCATAGCAAGGCGCAATAAAATGAGTAATAGCATCGCTATTGCCCATTTTATTCAACGCAGCTAGGGATGAAAAGCACAAGTTTGGCGAAGTGCCGAGGTTTTTCGAGGTGCCCTACAGATTAATATCCAATGCTTGTGCAGCGAGCTTGGCTTTTTTACGCGCTTGTTCAATAGTGTCAGCGCGCGCTAAGGTCACTGCCATACGCCGTTTTCCATGCACCTCAGGCTTTCCAAATAGACGAAGCTGGGTATCTGCTTCTGCCAATACTTTTGCCAAATTACCAAAGCTAACTTGTGTCGAATCGCCTTCCACCACAATCGGGCAGGATGCTGCTGCGCCATGTTGTGCAATATTTGGAATCGACAAGCCCAAAATTGCGCGTGCATGTAATGCAAATTCGGATAGGTCTTGTGAAATGAGAGTAACCAGACCTGTGTCATGTGGGCGAGGTGAGACTTCGCTAAAAATTGCCTCATCACCTTTGATAAATAGCTCTACACCAAATAAGCCATAGCCACCCAAGGCATCGGTCACATTGCTAGCAATATTCTTCGCCGCAGTAAGGGCTGCATCAGACATGGCTTGTGGTTGCCATGATTCACGGTAATCACCATCCACTTGTAAATGCCCAATAGGTTCACAATAGGATGTGCCATCACGATGACGAATGGTGAGCAGGGTAATTTCATAGTCAAAATCAATAAAACCTTCGACAATCACCTTGCCTTTACCTGCACGCCCACCTTCTTGGGCATAGTGCCAAGCCTTTTCAATCTCGGATATGTCGCGAATAACAGATTGCCCTTTACCTGATGAGCTCATAATGGGTTTGACCACACAGGGCATGCCGATATTTTCAATCGCGGCATGAAACTCATGGTTTGTTTCAGCAAATTGATAGGGCGAAGTACGAAGCTGCAATGTTTCAGCGGCAAGGCGACGAATGCCTTCACGATTCATGGTGAGCTGTGTAGCACGTGCCGTTGGAATGATGTTAAAACCTTCGCCCTCAAGTTCTGCCAATGTATCGGTGGCAATGGCTTCAACTTCGGGAACAATCAAATGCGGTTGCTCTTTTTCAATCAATGCACGCAACGCCTCTCCATCCAGCATATCCAAGACATGTGAGCGGTGTGCAACCTGCATGGCAGGAGCATTGGCATAACTATCCACGGCAATGGTTTCAACACCCAAACGTTGCAATTCAATGACCACTTCCTTACCCAACTCACCAGAGCCAAGCAGCATAACACGTGTGGAAGTTGAAGATAATGGGGTGCCGATTTGTGGTGTAGGTTGTGTCATAAAAACTCCATGATGGTTTTAAGCATTCGGGCAAAGATGGGCTATGAATGACCCTGTGCCTGCTGAAATATCCTGCCAACACGCCACATCCCACCTGATAACAACCGCAGTGGCGGGTGACATGCCGTGTATAGCATCATCAGGTAATAAAAGGTTAGCTAATTCAGATAACCCTGGATTATGCGCAATGATGGCAAGGCTTTGTATGTCATCCCCCGCGTGTTGGGCGGTTGCAAATAATTTCTCTGCTTCGGCAAGGTATAACTCATTGTACCATACAATTTTTTCTATTGGTAAACCCATCTCTGCTGTCAATATTTGAGCTGTCATTTGTGTGCGTTTGGCGGTACTGCTAAAGATCACATCGGGAACGAGGCTCTCATCACGAATCTTGCTGGCAAGATGATGCGCTTGCTTAATACCATGTTCGGTGAGTGAACGTTCAATATCTGCTTGTCCAAAATCACCCCAGCCAGCCTCAGCATGACGAATAAGAAGTAATGTTTTCATGATACAATGCCTGAATGTCGCAATAGTGCATCCACATTGGGTTTACGCCCACGAAAGGCAACAAAACCATCCATAATATCTTTGCTACCACCAATGGATAAAACTTCTTTGCGAAATCTAGAAGCGGTTTCAGCATTACCAATACCTTCTTCTTCAAATGCTGCATAAGCATCGGCAGAAAGAACTTCTGCCCATTTGTAACTGTAATAACCAGCAGCATAACCACCTGCAAAAATATGTGAGAAACTATTCTGAAACTTATTAAATGTAGGCGGAATAAGTACTGCCACCTCGTTACGCACTTGATCCAATAAATCTTGCACTGATTGCGTACCATTTGGTTGATATTCACTATGTAAAAGAAAATCGAACAAAGAAAATTCAATCTGACGCAACATATGCATACCTGATTGAAAATTCTTCGCCGCAGTCATGCGCTGAAACATATCTTCGGGAATCGTTTCACCTGTTTTGTAATGTTTGGCGAATAAATCAAGAACCTCACGTTCCCAACAAAAATTTTCCATAAATTGGCTGGGTAATTCTACCGCATCCCAAGGCACACCATTGATACCTGATACACCGCGCGTATTCACTTCCGTCAGCATATGATGCAGGCCATGACCAAATTCGTGGAATAACGTCATGACTTCATCATGTGTCCAAAGTGCTGGTTTATCGCCAATCGGCGCATCAAAATTACACACCAAATAAGCAACAGGAAGCTGAATATTACCATCCGACTTTTGCCAGCGAACCACGCATTCATCCATCCATGCGCCACCGCGTTTATGAGCGCGGGCATAAGGATCAAGGTAAAATCCTGCGATTTGTTTGTTGTTTTCATCAAATACTTCAAAATATTTGACGTTTTCATGCCAAGTTTGGGCATGTGCTTCACGAATTTGAATGCCATACATTTTTTCAACCAGTGCAAACATGCCAGCTACAACGCTTGCTTCAGGAAAATATGGTTTTAACGCTTCTTGCGAGATGGCATAGGTATGCATACGCAACTTTTCAGAAGCAAAAGGAATATCCCAAGCCTGTAATTCATCAATGCCCAAGTGTTGTTTGGCAAAGCTATGTAACTCTTGAACCTCTTGTTTTGCCATGTTGCGACTTTTAGCCGCCAACTCACGTAAAAATGTTGTGACTTCAATGCTGTTGGCAGCCATTTTTGTAGCGATGGAATAATCACCATAATGTTCAAAGCCGAGCAATTCAGCGATTTCTTGGCGTAATGCCAACAACTCATCAATCACTGTGCTGTTATCTAGCTCTTCCGATGTGGCTCGGGTGCAATAAGCACGGTACATCTTTTCGCGCAATTTAGCTTGTTCACTGTATTGCATCATGGGTAAATAGGATGGTATATCCAAGGTAAACAACCAACCTTCTTGATTAGCTTCTTTAGCGCGTTGTGCTGCGGCATCACGTGCTGATTCTGGCAAGCCTGCTAAGTCGGCTTCATTGTTCACTGTTAATGTGAATGCACGCGTGGCATCGAGCACATGTTGCTCAAAGGTCGTGGTTAATTCAGATAAACGTAGACGAACTTCCTTGAAGCGTTGCTTTGCCTTACCAGTTAACTCTGCGCCAGAAAGCCTGAAATCACGGATGCTTTGTGTAAGTAATTCTTTTTGCTCGTCATGCAGTGAGGCTGATTGATGTTGCTCGATATATTTAAGCCCTGCATATAAAGCCTCATTTTGTGCTAATTCAGTATGCCATTCGGATGTTTTTTGCACACCTTGTTGATATACCTTGCGCAATTCTTCTGAATCACAAACTGAGTTCAAATGGCTAACAGGCCCCCAAACACGCGATAATTCTTCATCCATTTCCTCAAGTGGAATAATCAATGTGTCCCAGCTTGGACTCTCTTGTTTGGTAAGTGTTTGAACACACTCGCGCTGCTTTTGCAGGACATGATCCAAAGCAGGTAATACATGTTCGGGAAGTATTTTATCAAATAAAGGCAATGGTGCATCAAGGCTA
>Ga0256829_1000969_pt1 | contig 24997 bp, 22 predicted proteins | sample 131447metaG_FD_185979 | JGI IMG/M metagenome (GOLD analysis project Ga0256829, IMG submission 185979) | Hydrothermal vent microbial communities from Lau Basin, Pacific Ocean - 131-447 | ecosystem: Environmental > Aquatic > Marine > Hydrothermal vents | place: Pacific Ocean: Lau Basin | collected...
TTCACCCACCCAACTCTGTCCCATGCCTGCACCCGATTTGTTGAAGGTGCCAGAAAACGAATCACGTTCACGTCCGCTCGATCAAGAGAAAAATGCATGCCCGCGAAAACTTGTGGGTAACTTCAAGAGGGTCAAGGGGGCGCGGCAAAAAATTCACCGGATTTCCCAAACGCCCCTTTTACTGCCCCTTTTACCCCTGCGCTTCCTCTGTTTCGCCGTCATCTTGTTGCCCAAACGTCACCTCTGCTCAAGGCGGGAATTTGTCGCAAAAAGGTTGCATGATGCCTGTGGGCGGAACATGCTGGTCCTGCCCCGGATCCCCAGCACAGGAGGAAATGCCATGACCACCGATATCCCCAAAGAGATGCAGCGCATCGTTCTAGCCTCGCGCCCGCAGGGAGCGCCGGTTGCGCAGAATTTCCGGCTTGAGCGCTTGCCGATGCCCGAAATCGGTGCGGGTGAGTTTCTGGTCCGCGTGATCTGGCTGTCGTTGGACCCCTATATGCGCGGCCGGATGGATGACAGCAAATCCTATGCCGCCTCGGTCCCGCTTGACGGGGTGATGGAGGCCGGCGCCGTGGGTCAGGTCATCGCCTCCAATAACGCTGCCTTTCATCCCGGCGATTTTGTCACCGGCGCTTTTGGCTGGCAGACCCATGCCGTGTCCGATGGCGACATGGTGCGCGTGCTGGATCCGGCCGCGGCGCCGATCTCCACCGCGCTTGGCGTTCTGGGGATGCCGGGGCTGACCGCCTATGTCGGCCTGAATGATCACGGTCGCCCCAAGGCCGGCGAGACGCTGGTCGTCGGCGCGGCAACCGGCGCGGTGGGGTCGGTGGTGGGCCAACTGGCCAAGGCCTATGGCCTCAGGGTCGTGGGGGTGGCCGGCGGGGCCGAGAAATGCGCCTATGCGCAGGAGGAACTGGGCTTTGACGCCTGCCTCGACCATCGCGCTGCAACGGATGCCCGCGCCCTGCGGGCCAATCTGGCCGCTGCCTGTCCTGACGGCGTCGATATCTATTTTGAAAACGTCGCCGGAAAAACTCTAGAGGCGGTGATCCCGCTGATGAATGTTCACGGGCGCATCCCGCTCTGTGGGATGATCTCGTGGTACAATGGCGGCGCGCCGGGATCCGGTGTCACCGATGGCGCGAACCTTTTGCCGATGGTCTGGCGCAGCATTCTGGTCAATCGCCTCAGCGTGCGCGGCTTTATCATTTTCGACCACTACGACCGCTTTCCCGCCTTCGTGAAAGAGGTGTCTGGCCTGATTCGCGACGGGCGCGTCAAATATCGCGAGTCCATTGCCGAAGGGCTGGAAAATGCACCGGAGGCGTTTATCCGCATGCTGGAAGGGGGGAATTTTGGCAAGCAGCTGGTCCGGATTTCGCCCGACCCGACGCGCTGATCGCCCTCCAAAGGTCGCGCCGTCGGGCCGCTGCGGGCGACGATTGGCAGCATTGACAAAGATCTCGTATCTGCCAAGCATCCGTGTGATGACAGACAGATCGCGAGCCGCCTGAATGAGCATTTTTCCCAGCGAATCCCAGGTTGTGATCGTTGGCGCGGGGCCGACCGGACTGGGTGCCGCCAATCTGCTGGCCAGCTATGGCGTGCCGGTCCTGGTGCTCGAACGCAACCCTGCGCCGCTGGACCTGCCCCGGGCGATCGTGCTGGATGAGGAAAGTGCGCGCATCCTGCAGGTTTTTGGCGCCGACAAGACCTACATCCGCCCGCAAATGGCCGGGGAGGGGGCCACCTGCTACGACGATATCGGTCATGCCTTTGCCCATATCCCACCGACGCCGCCCCTCTACGGCTTTGCCGAACGCTATCACATCAGCCAACCGGCGTTGGAGAGCGCACTGATCGACCATGCCGCCAACAATCCGGCGATTGACCTGCGCTTTGACTGCGAGGTCCTTGGCCTCACCCCCACCGCACAGGGGGTCACCCTTGAGGTCATCCACGGGCAGGGGCGGCCCCACCGGATCGAGACCGCCTTTGTTCTGGCCTGTGACGGCGGGCGCAGCCAGATCCGCGAGGCGCTGGGGATCCGTATGAGCGGCAGCACCTATGGTCAGGACTGGCTGGTCATCGACACCGAGGACGATCCCGACGATGCGCCGATCCAGCGGTATTACTGCAACAGTACCCGCCCGCATGTCTCGCTGCCGACCCCGGGTGGCGGGCGGCGCTATGAATTCATGCTGCACCCCGGCGAAAGTCGCGAGATGGCGCTGGAAACCGCCTTTATCGCCAAATTACTTGCTCCTCACCGGGCGATCAGCGATGCACAGATCACGCGGCGCGAGATTTATCTTTTTCACGCCCGCACAGCGCAGACCTTTCGCGCCGGGCGGGTCCTGCTGCTGGGAGACGCCGCCCATCTGGCACCGCCCTTTGCCGGGCAGGGGATGAATGCCGGGTTGCGCGACGCCCAGAACCTTGCATGGAAAATCGCCATGGTCCTGAAGGGCGGTGCCAAGGCCGAGATTCTGGACAGCTATGAGGTCGAGCGTCGCGGGCGCGCCTCCGGGACCATCCGGCGCTCGGTTGCGATGGGCGATGTGGTGATGCCCAAAGATGCGGCGCGGTTGACTTTTCGAAATCGCCTGAGCGAGCTTCTCGCCCCATATCCCGAGGTGCGCGATCACCTGCTTGAGATGCGCTTTAAGGCTGAACCGCGTTACACCAAGGGGCTGTTTCTGGGGCTGGGCGATGCGTCCACTGGTTTCGGCGAGGCCCGGCCGTCACTGGTCGGGGCGATGATCCCGCAGCCGATGGTCGATCTTGCCGGCAAGGAGACTCTGCTCGATCACGTCCTTGGCCCGGGTTTTGCGCTGATCGCACAGGACTCCCGCGGCGCGGCGGCGCTGGCCGCCTATGCGCCGCGCTGGATCTTTGGTCTGCCGCTTTCCAAACTGCGACTCTGCTGGGAGGAAACGCCGAACCAGCCAAGAACGCTGCCCTGCTGTCAGCTTGACCCAAAGGGCGTTGGACGCGGGTTTCGCGCGCATCGCGGGCAGATTATCCTAATCCGTCCCGACCGCTTTTGCGCGGCCGCGTTTTCACCGTCAGAGCTTAAGGCCGGGTTGCAGCGTATCGGCACAATCTTTGGTGCCTATAGCATTTCGACAAAATCTTGAATCGCCAGAACCCTGCGACGCCTTTGTCGTTCTCGAACCTTTGACGGTGAATATGTCTCGACCATTTGTCGAAACGCCTCAATTCCTGCGTTATCCCCGCCGTGGCAGTTTTGACAGAACCAGCGACAGGAACAGGACAAAGGCCAGCGCGCCAAGGAAACCCGCCAGCGCGCCGACCCTAACCAGCAGTGTGTTTGAAAAAATCACCCCGGACCCCAACAAGGCAAGGGCCGAGAAATGGCCAACCGCATAGACCAGCAAGGGCCGGGAAGGCGTCAGATCCGACAACAGCGCCGGCGCGCCGCTGACCGCCTGAACGTGCATTGAGGCCAGAAACGGTACGATTCGTTGCAGGACGCCGCCCAGAAAGGTCAAAAGCCATCCCGGCAGAACGAGAACTCCAAACAGCGCGGCCCCGCCGGGAAATTCCAGACCAAAGCTCAGCCCCACCCCCAGCACAAGGCTGAGCGCCAGCATCGCCCAGGCCGCGCGAATCATGACAAAGGACAGCCCCAGTCGCCGCCGCATGGCGCCCTGCAGGATCAGGCGCATGTGCCACAGGTAAACCGCGGCTGCGGCGGCGCCAAGCGCGCTTGCCAGCGGCCACAGCCCCGGCCTCTGCCAGAATGCCGCCGCCGTCGCCAGCACCAGCGCCAGCCCCCCCAACCCCAGCTGCCCGCGTCCCAGCATCGGCGCGGAGCCGCTGGACAGCGCAAACATTGGCACAAGGATCAGGCTAAAGCCCGCAAGCAGAATCCCCATAAAGCCAAAGACCGCCATCACCATGTGCAGCCGCGCCAGACCGGCATGATCCGGCCAAAACCCGGTCTGTTCATCCACAATCAGAAGCAGCGCCAGAAGAACCACCAGAACCAGCGCCACCAACGCGGTCCAGCCGTGGGCAACGACCATCGGCAGGCCGTGCGCGCGCCACAGGTTTTGGGCTGTCAGCCCGGCAAATAGCGCCAGCGCCAGCGCCACCAACACCGCCCCTGGCCAGATCAGCCGTGCGTCGCTGCCCGCCATGCCAAGGGTCAGCAGACCCACCCCTAAAAGCAGCAACCAAAAGCTGGCCTTGGCCAGTGAAACGTGGCGAATCGGACTGCGGGTGGCAACCGGCAGCAACTGATAGGCCGCTCCCATCGCCGCCGATACGAGGACCCCCAGCGTCAGCAGATGCAGCGCCGCCAGAACCGGCCCGGTGCCTCCGGCAAAACCGGGCAGATCAGGTGCTCCCCAGAAAAGCATTGCCCACGCCAGCACCTGAAACCCCGCCGCAGCGGCAAAAAAACGGAATGGCACCGAGGCGGGCAGCAGGCGCTCGTTCGCACCGCCAAGGATCGGGAGCGGGGCGATCACGGGGCATGCCGCGTCAGCTTCAGGCGAACTTCGCCCGGCTCTCCCGGGATTCGGCAATGCACCCAGCCGCGCGAGGCCAGTTCGGGGTAAAGGTAGATCGGCTCGCGCTCATGATGGACAATGATCGGCCCGGACTCGGTCCACTGCTCCAGTCGCGCCAGAATGGCCACCATCGGCAGCGGCGGGCCAAGGCCGCGAACGTCGATATGCAGGATGCCCGCCGCATCACGCCAGTCCTTGCCGGGAGGAGGGGGGGTGCGGTCCATTCAGATCACCCCGCGGCCGATCCTGCTGCCGATCCCGCCGCCAGTCCTACGGCCAGACGGCGGGCCATCGCCGCCACCGCCAGACGCCGGTAATGGGGCTGCGTGGTGGTGGTGCGTTGCGGCGAAACGCTGCGCTGCACCAGTTTTTCCAGCCCATTGAAATAGTCGTCGCGCGTGGCGTCATTCGCGCCACTGTCCAGCGCCTCGGGCAAATCCACCAAGACCGGCCTTGCATTCGTCCCGGTAAAGGCCAGACGAAACCGCAGCCCCTCTGCGACCGGATCACAGGCCAGCGCAACCCCGGCCAGTGGAAAATCGATTGCCTGCCGGATGCGGATCTTTGTATAGGCCGAGCGCGCGCTGTCGGCGTCGTTTGGCGGCAGGTAAACGCCGGTCACGATCTCGTCCGGCGCCAGCACAAGATGGGCCGCCCCGTCCTCCAGATAAAACGCCTCCAGTGGCAGGTGTCGTGTGCCATCGGCCGTGGCCAGTTCGATTCGGGCGCCATGAACCATCAGCGCCGGGGCCATATCGCCGCAAAAGGCCGCCCGGCAACGCTTGCCCCGCGGGGCCACATGGCAGATCTCGCCCCGATATTTCAGGCAATAGCCATTGGAGTGCCGCCACCAGTCGCTTTGATTGTAATAAAGGCAGCGGGTATCAAGGCAAAGGTTCCCGCCCAGCGTCGCGGCGTTTCGGTGGCTTGGGCCGGCCACCACGCATGCGGCATCCCGAATCGCCTCATAGTGCCTCAGCACGGGGTGCCGGGCCAGCTCGGCCAGCGTCACGCCAGCGCCGATGAACAGCCCGTCATCGGTTGCCGAAATGCGCCTTAACGCCTTGATTCTTGACAGAGAGATCAGCGTGTCGGGGGCACCGATCCCATGACGCATATTGACCAGAAGATCGGTTCCACCGGCCACAAAACGCGCCTCTGGATGCGCCTTTGCCGCGGCAAGGGCAGCGTCCACATCATGGGGGTGCAGCAGGGTGAACTCGGGCAAGGGTGCGGACATCAGGCAATCCTCCGTCGGGCAGCGGCGCGGCGCGCCTTGATCAGGGCCTCCAGCACCCGATCCGGTGTCATCGGCAGAACGTCAGAATCAAGGCCGATGGCGTCGGCAACCGCGTTAACCAGCGCCGGAGGAAAGCCCGACAGCGCCCCCTCACCGGCTTCCTTGGCTCCAAACGGGCCGAGGGGGTCGATGCTTTCGACGATAAAGACCTTGATATCCGGGGATTCGACCGCTGTCGGCACGCGGTAATCGAGCAGGTTCGCATGGGCCGCCAGACCGCCGACAAAGCGGGTCTCTTCGCTTAACGCTTGCCCCATTCCCATCCAGACCGAGCCCTCGATCTGCCCTTCGACCGCCAGCGGGTTGATGGCAAAGCCGCAATCCAGCGCCGCCCACACTTTGTCTACGCTGATCTGTCCGGTGGCCTCATCGACGCTGACCTCGACCACCTCGGCGGCATAGCTGAACCCCATGGTCGAGCCCACCGCGCCGCCCCGGTGCTTGCCGCCCTGCGCCTTTAGCGGGGTCGAGAATGTTCCCTTGCAGGTGATCGTACCCTCGCGCGCCAGCGCCGCAGTCACCACCTCCTGAAAGCTCAGCATCGACTGTTGGCTGCCGCGCACCGAGAAGGTCTCACCCTGACACAGAATATCGGCGGGATCGGCCTCCAGCTTTTCCGCCGCGGCGTCGATCAGCTTGTCCCGCAGGGCCTCGGCGGCCCGGATCGTCGCGTTGCCGACCATGAATGTCACGCGGCTGGAATAAGACCCGTTGTCCTTTGGCGTCACCGCGCTGTCATTGCTGATCACGCGGATCCGCGACATGTCCACCGACAGGATTTCCGCCGCCGCCAGTGCCACCATGGTTGTCGAGCCCTGCCCGATATCCGCCGCCCCCGTCAGCACGGTGACGCTGCCGTCAAAATCCAGCTTGAGATTGACCACCGCATGCGGCTCTCCCGTCCAGTGGACCGGCTTGGCCGCGCCGCTGACGTAATGCGAGCAGGCCATCCCCAGACCCCGCCCGGGCGGCAGCTTGCCGCGGCGTGCACGCCAGCCGCTGGCCTTTTCCACCTTGTCCAGACAGGTCTGCAGCCCGCAGGAATTGACCATCAGATCGTTGGCCGTGAACATTGGCGCCTGCAGCAGATTGGCCCGCCGCAGGGCAAACGGGTCCAGCCCCAGCTCGCGCGCCATCCGGTCCAGCAGACATTCAAAGGCATGACGCACATCCACTGTACCGTGTCCGCGCATGGCTCCGCAGGGCGGGCGGTTGGTGTAGACGCGATAGCCGTCATAGCGAACGTTTTCCAGCGCATAGATGCCGTGTAAAAGGGCGCCCGCATAGAGGATCGAGACCAGACCATATCCGGCATAGGCCCCGCCTGCCATTTCGACCTCGCACTCGACTGCGGTGATGCGCCCGGCCTTGCTCATGCCGATCTTCAGGTACACGTCGCTTTCGGGGCGGCCGCGATGGGTCAAAAAGGTCTCTTCCCGGCTAAGGCACAGCCGAACCTTTCCACGGGCCGCGCGGGCCAGAAGGGCAGCGATGATTTCAAAATTCAGCGTTTCCGTGCGCGAGCCAAAGCCGCCGCCAACAAAGGGTTTCACCACGCGGATGCGGGCGCTGTCCATCGACAGACAGCGCGCCAGCGTCAGATGCACGTAAAACGGCACCTGACTGACCGACCACAGGGTCAGGTGGTCGCGCTCGGCATCGTATTCGGCCAGTGCGGCATGGGGCTCCATCTGCGCATGGTTGACCTCGGCACAATGGAAACTGGCCTCGCGCACCAGATCCGCCTCGGCCATGCCGGCACTCACGTCGCCAAAACAGTGATGCACCTCGCGTTCCAGATTCCCCGGCTTTTTCGAATGCAACTGCACCGCATCCGGGGCGCGGGCCTCGCGCGTGGTAAAGACCGCCGGAAGCTCCTTAAAATGCAGGCGGATCAGCCCCAGCGCCTTTTCCGCGGTCGCGGCGTCAACGGCGGCGACGGCGGCGACGGGCTCGCCACGGTAACGGATGGTTTCGCGCGCCATCGGGTATTCGTTCATCGCAATCGGGATCACCCCATAGGGCGTATCGCAATCCGCCCCGGTGATGACCGCGCGCACCCCCTCCAGCGCCAGCGCCTCAGCGGTATCCACCGACATCAGGCGCGCGTGATCCACCGGAGCGCGCAGGATTCGCCCCACCAGCGCATCCTCCGAGGGGAGATCGGCGGTGTATTTTGCGCTGCCCCGAACCTTTTCCGGCCCGTCGATCAGTGGCATCGGGCGGCCGGCGATGCGGGGTCTTTCCGGCGCGCTCATGATCCCGCTCCGGCGGTGCGGGCGAGGTCGGCCCCCGAAACTGTTGTGTCACCTTTTGCGGCAGCTTTTACGGCGGCCACGATCTTGCCATAACCCGTGCAGCGGCACAGGTTGCCCCCCAGCGCCGCGCGGATCTGCGCATCGTCGGGGTCTGGCGTTTGGCGCAACAGCCCTTCGGCGGCCATGATCATGCCCGGCGTGCAAAACCCGCATTGGGTGCCAAGCTGCTGATGAAAGGCGCGTTGCAGGGCCGACAGGCGCCCATTTCTGACCTGCCCCTCGATGGTTTCGATGTGCGCACCGTCAAGCGATGCGGTCAAAGTGATGCAGGCAAGACGCGGAACGCCGTCGATCAGAACGGTGCAGGCCCCGCATTCGCCCCCGTCACAACCCTGCTTGGTGCCGCTGAGGTGGCGGCTTTGGCGCAGATAGTCCACAAGCAGCGTATTGTCGCTGACCGCGTCCTCGACCTCTCGTCCGTTGATTTCAAATCTGACAAGGCGTTTCATATTTCTGGTATTCTCACCCGTTATCCTCTAAATAGATATAACAGTACTGGAATACCTAATAAAGGTCCAGTGGGGATTTTGGTGAAATGCGCCGATCCGCAAGGTTGCGTCGGACGGGCGATCTGGTCTAACTCGGATAGGGCGATGTATGGAAAGAGACAGATGGGAAAAGCAACCGCAGGCAACCGAGATGGCAGATAGCTCCAGAGAAAAACCTCTGGGCGCACGGATCGACATCCGGCGCGTCCGGGGAACGGATATGCCCGGCATTGTGGCGCTGGATCAGCAGGTGACCGGACAAGCCAAGCCCGACTATTGGCAGGATATTTTCCAGCGCTATGCCACGCGCCGTGTGGATCAGCGGTTTTTCATGGTCGCCGAGGCCCCGGGCAGCGGCGCTCTGCTGGGCTTTATCGTGGGCGAGGTCCGCGGCTGGGAGTTCGGCTCAGAGCCGTGCGGCTGGATTTTTGCCTTTTCCGTCGATCCCGCCGCGCGCGAGCAAGGGATTGGTGAGCAGCTGTTTCAGGCGATCAGCGCCGCTTTTCGAAAAACCGGGGTAAAAACCATGCGCACCATGGTGCCACGCCAGAATCAGCTGCATATGGCGTTTTTCCGCAGTGAAGGCATGGTCGCGGGGCCCTATATACAATTGGAAAAAGACCTCGTCGATTAGCGATGAACGGGTCAGGAAAGGACCAACAGCGTGCAACAATCTAGCCGTCTTGCCATTTTCGCGCTGATTGAGCTGGCCTCGGACCCCGAGCGTCAGGTCTCAGTCTCGGAGATCGGCGAGAAATTCCGGGTTTCGGCGCATCATCTGGCCAAGGTCATGAACACGCTGGGTCGCGCCGGTTTGGTGCAGTCCAGTCGCGGCGTCGGGGGCGGCTACAGCTTTACCGGCAACGCCCGGCGTACGACCTTGCTGGATGTGATCAAGCTGTTCGAAAATACCACCGGGGATTGCAAGCTGGCGGACCCTTCGGTTGCCACGGACACGGAATGGGCGCTGTTTGATGTTATGTGCGAGATCGACGACATCGCCAAGGCGACGCTGGGGGCGATTACGATCTCGACCATGCTGCGTCAGATCGAACGCCGGCGCAAGGCGCGCGAGGCCGCCGAGCCCAGTCAGACAGCCGGCGCGCCAGAAAAGGCGTCTCCGTCGATCCGGCCGCTTTGACACGCTCCGCCCGGGCCGCCTGACTTTCAGCCGCGTGTTTGCGGTTGAATTTTCGCCTGCCTTCAGGATGGCAGAACGGCCGTTGCTTCCAGCTCGATCAGGCCGGGATGGTCCAGAAGGTCGGTAACGAAGATCATGCTCATGGCTGGGAAATGCCGCCCCATGTGGGTCCGCCAGATGGCGCCAAGATCGTGGCGCGCGTCCAGATATTTCTGTTTGTCGCAGCAATAGGCGGTCATCCGGCAGATATGCCGGGGGCCTGCTCCGGCGCAGGCTAGAACCGCCAGAACGTTCTTTAGCGCCTGCTCGAACTGTGGGGCAAGGGCAGGGCTTTCGAATTCTTGTGCGGCGTTCCAGCCGACCTGACCGGCCACGAAAATCATCTCGCCCACCGGGGTTTTGATGCCGTTGGAATAGCCGACCGGCGCGGCCCAGCCCTTGGGGTGAAGGATTTGCATAGCAATCTCCGTTTGCAAGATCCACATAACAGGTATAATGGTACTGCAATACTGATATGCGAATCAAGGGAGATGACCGTGCAGGAAATCCTGATCCTTGGCCGGGGCGGACAGGGGGCGCAGACGGCCGGTAATCTGCTTGCGCGCGCGTTTTTTGCCGAAGGGAAATTTGTGCAGACCTTTGCGACCTACGGTGGCGCGCGGCGGGGTACGCCGGTCAGCGCCTCGTTACGGGTGTCGGCGCGACCCATCCGTCTGCGCAGCAATATCAGCCGGGCCAATGCGCTGCTCTGTTTTGACGACAGTCTGCTGGATCGGAATTTTCTGGCGTTGGCCGCCCGGGATGCGGTGGTTCTGGTTAATTCCGCAGCCCCGCCCGAGCGCTTTGCCCGACTCGCTCAGGTGATGGACGGCGGGCGGATATTGCCGCTGGACGGGCGTGCGATTGCCCGGCGGAACGAGATGGGCAAGGTCGTCAACTCGGCTCTGATCGGAGGGCTGGCCGCAGTGTTACAGGCACCAGACCTTGAGGGGCTGGCCAGCGTGATCAAGGCCACTGCACCTGCCAGAACCGCCGAGAACATCGCCGCCTGCCGTGAGGCCTATGGCCTGGTTCGGGCCGAAATGGCCGAGGTGGCGGCATGACCGGCCTGCCCTCGCCATTGTGGAGCGACCGGGACTCCAGCGCGCGTCTGACCGGAACTTGGCGCAGCGCGCTGCCGGCCTATGTCAGTCCGCCCTCGCCATGCCATCAGGCCTGTCCGGTCCATGGCGAGATCGCCAGCTGGATCCACCAATTTGCGCAAAAACAGACTCGCGAGGCCTGGCTGACGCTGATGGAAAACAACCCGCTGCCCGCGGTGATCGGGCGAATCTGTCACCATCCCTGTCAGGAATTCTGCAACCGCACCCAACACGATGAAACCGTCGGCATTTGCAGCCTTGAGAGATTTATCGGCGATCGCGCGCTGTCCGAGGGCTGGCAGATTGTGCCACCCTCCACGCAGCGCCCCGAGCATGTGGCGATCGTCGGTGGCGGTCCGGCGGGCCTGTCGGCGGCCTATCAGCTGTTGCGGCGCGGCTATCGGGTAACGCTTTATGATGCGGGGGCGGCGCTGGGGGGCCTCATGCGTCACGGTATCCCAGATTACCGTTTGAACAAGGCGGTGCTGGAGGCCGAGATCCAGCGCATCGTCGATCTGGGTCTTGAGGTCCATCTGAACCGGCGGATCTCGGGGCCCCGTCAGCTGCGTGCGTTGGCGCGGAAATTTAATGCGGTGTTTTTGGCCACTGGCGCGAGCAGTGCGCGCCACCTGCCGATGCTGGACTATGCTGCCCCTTACGTGATCGACAGCGCCGATTTTCTGGCCGCGGTCAACGCCGGAAAACCCACCGGTGCGGGCAAACGGGTGCTGGTGATCGGGGGCGGCAGCGCGGCCATGGACGTTGCCCGCTCGGCGCGGCGTTTGGACCGGGGGGTCTCGGTTCTGGCGCTGGAGTCCGCCGAGCAACTGCCCGCGCAACGCACCGAGGTGACCGAGGCCTTTGAGGAGGGCGTCCACATCCTGACCGAGGCGATGATGACATCGGTTGCCGCCGGGGATGCCCTCGGCCGCGACGGGGTCGAGATTTCCTGCACGAAGGTTTTGTTCACCCCGGCCCACGGCTCGGTCGAGGCGACGATAACCCCGGTTGAGGGCAGCGAATTCGTGCTGCGCGCCGACACCATCATCCCGGCCATCGGGCAGCAGGTCGATACCGGGTGCTGGGGCGACCTTCTAGCCGCCGAGGACGGGTTGATCGGGGTTGGCCCGGAGCTGATGACCAGCCACGAGGGGATTTATGCTGGCGGCGATCTGGTCTCGATGGATCGGTTCGTCAGTGCCGCCATCGGCATGGGAAAAGAGGCGGCTCTGGCGGTTCACGCGCGCTTTGACAAGGCGGCGGCGCGGGGGCGACACGAGGTGGCCGAGGGGGTTCCATTTCAAGCCATCAACACCGCGTATCACGCGCGCGCGCCCCGCAACAAACGCAGCAGCCTGCCGGTGGTGGCGCGCGTTGATAATTTTGACGAGGTGCAGGCCGCGCTGTCCGAAACTGCCGCCTTGGCCGAGGCCCAGCGCTGTTTTTCCTGTGGTCACTGCATTTTTTGCGACAATTGTTACTATTACTGCCCCGACATGGCGATCCGGAAATTGGAGCAGGGTTATGAGGTGATCGCCGATTACTGCAAGGGGTGCGGCCTGTGTGTGCAGGAATGCCCCACGGGAGCGGTGGACATGTTCGGGGAGGGCAGCGCATGAAGGACATGCCGGGCACAGATGCGCCGCGGGGCGCCTTGCGCCTTATGAGCGGAAATCACGCCGTCGCCGAGGGTGCGCGTCTGGCGCGCCCGGAGGTGACGCCGGTCTATCCGATCACCCCGCAGACGCCGATTCTGGAAAAGCTGACCGAGCTGCAGAGCGCGGGTGAGTTCGTGACCGAGATGCTGACGCCGGAATCCGAACATTCGGTCATGGCCACGGCGATGACTGCCTCGCTCAGCGGGGCGCGGGTGTTCACAGCGACCTCGTCTCAGGGGCTGATGTTGATGCACGAACTTTTGCATTATGCCGCCGGGGCGCGGGCAACGATTGTGATGTTCAATGTCAACCGCACACCGGCCTCGCCCTGGGGGTTCTGGCCGGATCAACTGGACAGCCTCTCGCAGCGCGACACCGGCTGGGTGCAGCTATACAGCGAATCTCCGCAAGACAGTCTCGATCTGGTCATTCAGGCGTTTCGACTGGCCGAGCGGGTGCGCTTGCCGGTGATGATCAGCCATGATGCGTTTTACGTCTCTCATGCGGTCGAGCCGGTGGATGTTCCGGCGCAAGATCTGGTGGATGGCTTTCTGCCACCCTTTGAGGCCGAATTTCGTCTGGACCCGGACATCGGACGCTCGATTGGGGCGCCGGTGGATCAGGCGACTTGGAACCAAAGTCGACGCGACATGGCCGAGGCGATGGGCCGTGTCATCGCGGAATTTACCCGCTTTGGCGCCCAATGGGGTCGCCTGACGGGGCGTGTCCATGCGCCGCTGCAACTTTACCGCACCGAAGATGCCGAAATCGTTTTTGTCACTCTTGGCAGTCTGGCCGGGACCGCCCGTGTGGCGGTGGACATGCTGCGCCGTGCGGGTATGCGCGCCGGTCTGGTCAAGCTGTGCCTGTTTCGCCCGCTTCCAGCCGAGGCGCTGCGGTCGGCCTTGGACGGGGTGCCGGTGGCACTGGTTCTGGACCGGAACTATTCGGTCGGAACTGGGGGCGTTCTGCATCAGGAGCTGAAATCGGCGCTGCATGGCACTGCCAATGCAACACGTGTGCACGGCCTGTTGACCGGTGTCGGCGGGGTGGATGTGCCGGTCGAACAGCTGGTCGATCTGGCGCAGGAGTTCAGGGAGCGGGTGCCGGAAAACGGGCCGATCTGGATTGATGGTCATGGGCGGTGAGGTCAGGGGATGGATGGTAAGATAGACTATCGCGACGACGGGCTGTTCTGCTCGGGTCATGTGGCGTGCGGGGGCTGCGCCGAGGCCCTCAGCCTGCGGGTAATCCTGAACACGATGGGGCCGGATACGGTGGCGGTAGTCTCGCCCTCGTGCACTGCCGTTATCTGCGGTGGCCATCCGATGAGCTCATTGAAAATCCCGGTATTTCACACCACCATCGAGAGCGCCGCGGCCTCGGCTGCGGGGGTTCGCCGCGCCTTGCGCGCCCGGGGCAAGGTGGACACCAACGTCTTGTGTCTTGCTGGCGACGGGGGCACCTATGATATCGGGATTCAGGCGCTCTCATCCGTGGCCGAGCGCAATGAGGATATCCTTTACATCTGCTTTGACAACGAAGGGTACATGAACACCGGCGGACAGAAGAGCTCATCCACGCCGCGAGGGGCGGCGACCGGCAGCACGCCTGACGGTAAGAGGACGCGCAAAAAGAACATGATCGAGATTATGGCCGCGCATCGCATCCCCTATATCGCCACCGCCAGCCCGTCGGACCTCAACGATCTGGCTGCCAAGGTCGAAAAGGCCAAGGCCATGCGCGGCACCCGGATGATCATCGTTCTGATCCCTTGCCTGCCGGGGTGGGGGCTGGCCGAGGACAGCTCGGTGCAAACCGCGCGGCTGGCGGTGCAGTCACGGGCCTTTCCGCTGGTCGAGATCACGGATGGGGTGCATTATCGGCTGCAGACCCCCGAGCTGTGCAGCCCACTTGCGGATTACCTGACATCGCAGAAACGCTATCGGCATCTGGACGCGGCCGAAATGGCGCGTCTGCAGGCGGATGTGGACACCGACTGGAGCATGTTGCAGCAACGGGCGCAGATTTCGCCCGCCTGAGCGGTTTCGGACCGAGCGGGGCCAGAGTGTAGGGCCAGCTGCCGCCCCTCAGGTGTTGAACAGAAAATGCAGCACGTCGCCGTCGCGAACCTCGTAGGCCTTGCCCTCGGCGCGCATTTTGCCGGCCTCCTTGGCGCCCTGCTCGCCGCCCAGCGCGATGAAATCCTCATAGGCGATAGTCTCGGCGCGGATAAAGCCGCGTTCAAAGTCGCCGTGGATCACACCGGCGGCCTGTGGCGCGCGGGTGCCTTTGCGGATCGTCCATGCGCGGGCCTCTTTCGGGCCGACGGTGAAATATGTTTGCAGGTGCAACAGCTCATATCCGGCGCGGATCAGGCGGTCCAGACCGGCCTCGTGCAGGCCCATCTCAGCCAGAAACATGGCGGTTTCCTCGGGGTCGAGCTGGCTGATCTCTTCTTCGATGGCGGCAGAGATGACAACGCTTGCGGCCCCCTCGGCGGCGGCCTTTTCTGCGATGCGCGCCGACTGGGCGTTGCCGGTGGCGGCGCTGTCCTCGTCCACGTTGCAGACATAAAGAACCGGCTTGGCGGTCAGAAGTTGCAGCATGTTCCATGTTTTCTGCTCGTCCGGCGCGATCTCGACGGTTCGCGCGGGCCTGCCGTTTTCCAGCGCATCGAGCGCTCGGCGCAGCAGCGCGTCCTGCTCCAGCGACAGCTTGTCCCCGCCCTTGATTTTGCGGCTGAGGTTTTGCAGCCGCCGCTCGATGCTTTCCATGTCCGCCAGCATCAGCTCGGTTTCGATGGTATCGGCATCCGCCAGAGGGTCGATGCGGCCTTCGACATGGGTAACGTCGTCATCCTCAAAACAGCGCAGCACATGGGCGATGGCGTCACATTCCCGGATATTGGCCAGAAACTGGTTGCCTAGCCCCTCGCCTTGACTGGCCCCTTTGACCAGTCCGGCAATATCCACAAAGGTCATACGCGTTGGAATGATCGCCTTGGAGCCGGCAACCTCAGCCAGCTTGTCCAGTCGTGCATCCGGCACCGAGACTTCGCCGACGTTGGGTTCGATCGTGCAAAAGGGAAAATTGGCGGCCTGCGCTGCCGCGGTTTTGGTCAACGCATTGAACAGGGTCGATTTCCCCACATTCGGCAATCCGACAATTCCGGTCTTGAACCCCATTTGGCACCTGTGATGTTTTGTGATCCGGCGCATCTATGGGTGTGGGCGGCAACTCGTCAAGGCGAAAGCGGGCAAAATTCGCGCGATTGCCATTGATTTTGCGTCCAAGCTGCAGCAAACCACCCTCAACAGTCAGGACAGGTGAGAGAACATGACCAGAATCGACCAGACATTCCGCCGGCTGAAGGCCGAGGGCCGGCCGGCCTTTGTCACCTATGTGATGGCCGGAGACCCGGATTTTGAGGCGTCCCTTGATCTGGTTCGGGGGCTGCCCGGCGCCGGGGCTGATGTGATCGAACTGGGTTTGCCCTTTACCGACCCCATGGCGGACGGCCCGACGATCCAACTGGCCGCGCAACGGGCGCTGGGCGCGGGTATGACGCTGGCCCGGACGCTGGAGTTGGCGCGCCGCTTTCGCCAATCCGACCCGGAGACCCCGATTGTCCTGATGGGGTATTACAACCCGATCTACAGCCGCGGGGTTGCGGATTTCCTGACCGAGGCCAAGGCAGCGGGCATTGACGGGCTGATCGTTGTCGATCTGCCCCCGGAGGAGGATGAAGAGCTGTGCATTCCGGCCAATGCGGCGGGGATGAATTTCATCCGTCTGGCCACGCCCACGACCGATGATGCGCGCCTGCCCAAGGTTTTGCAAAACACCTCGGGGTTTCTTTATTACGTTTCGATCACCGGAATCACCGGCGCGGCCGAAGCAAACGCCGATCTGGTTGCCCCCGAGGTTGCCCGGATCAAGGCGGCAAGCGATATTCCCGTCTGTGTCGGCTTTGGGATCAAGACGCCCGAGGCGGCCCGGGCCATTGGGCGGATCGCCGACGGGGTGGTTGTGGGCTCGGCGATTGTCGAGCGTCTGGCCAGCGGGCAGTCGCCTGCAACGGTTCTGGAATTTGTCCGCACGCTGGCGGATGGCGCCCACGGGGACGGCTGATCCTGCCGAGCTGCCCTAAAGCAGACGTTTTCCAGTATCCGCGGCAAAGACGTGAACCTTGTCCGTTGCGATCCTGAGGCCGATTTCCTCGCCGCGCCCGTGGGCGTGAACGCCGTCAAGGCGGATGACCGCCTCGGCGCCGCCCCCGAACGTGCCGTGGACAAGGGAATCCGCCCCCAGTTGTTCAACGATGCTGACCGTCAGGGTCAGGCTGGCGCTATCGGCCGGCGTGACCTGCAGGTGCTCGGGGCGGGCGCCGAAAATGACCTTGCGACCGGCCAGTGCCGGATCTTTGCCGTCCAGCTTCTGACGTGCGCCGTCGCCCAGCAGGACGGCACCGCCGCTGTCGTCGATCCTGCCCTTAATCAGGTTCATTGACGGAGAGCCGATGAACCCCGCAACAAAAGTGGTCTGCGGGCGCTCGTATATTTCGATCGGGGTGCCGATCTGTTCGATCACGCCGCCGTTCACCACGGCAAGGCGGTGGCCCAGTGTCATCGCCTCAACCTGATCGTGGGTGACGTAGATGGCGGTGATCCCGAGGGCCTCCTGCAGCTTCTTGATCTCAAGGCGCATCTGCACGCGCAGCTTGGCGTCAAGGTTCGACAGCGGCTCATCAAACAGAAACACGGCCGGTTCGCGGACGATGGCGCGGCCCATGGCGACGCGCTGACGCTGGCCGCCGCTAAGTTGCCGGGGCGAGCGGTTGAGATAATCGCCCAGTTCCAGAATGTCGGCGGCAACTTGCACGCGCTTTTTGATCTCGGCCTCGGGGACCTTCTTGATTTTCAGCCCGTAGGCCATGTTCTTGTAAACCGACATATGCGGATAAAGCGCGTAGTTCTGGAACACCATCGCAATGTCGCGCTCGGCGGGTTCCAGATCGTTGACGACCCGCCCACCAATCGAGATATCTCCCGCGGTGATGGCCTCGAGCCCTGCGATCATGCGCAAGAGGGTGGATTTCCCGCACCCCGAAGGCCCGACGATGACCATGAACTCGCCATCCGCGATATCCATGTTGACGCCCTTGATAACCTCGACATTGCCGTAGGATTTCTCGATGTTGCGCAGCGATATTTTCGCCATATCCGTTGTTCCGTTCTGTTTACTTGTCGGTTTCCGTCAGGCCTTTGACGAACATTTTTTGCATGCTGAGGACCACGAACACCGGCGGAATCATGGCGAGTAGCGCGGTCATCATGATGACGTTCCATTCAGGCGTCAGCTCGGCCGAGTTCAGCATCTGCTTGATGCCGATGGTCACGGTGTAAAGGTGGGGGTCGGTGGTGATCAAAAGCGGCCAGAGATACTGATTCCAGCCATAGATGAACAGGATCACGAACAGCGCCGCAATATTGGTGCGGGACATCGGGATCAGGATGTCCCAGAAAAACCGCATGGGACCGGCACCGTCGATGCGTGCCGCCTCGAGCAATTCGTCGGGGATGGTCAAGAACACCTGCCGGAACATGAAGGTTGCGGTGGCGCTGGCGATCAAGGGCAGCGTCATGCCCCAATAGCTGTCCAGAAGGCTGAGGTCGGCGACCACCTTGTAGGTAGGCAGGATGCGCACCTCGACCGGCAACATCAGGGTGACAAAGATCATCCAGAAAAACCCCATGCGGAAGGGGAATTTGAAATAGACGATGGCGTAGGCCGACAGCAGCGAGATGATGATCTTGCCAATGGCGATCATCATGGCGGTGATCAGGCTGTTCATCAGCATCAGCCAGACCGGCGGCCCTCCGGCGCCGCCCAGCCCGTGGGTCAGCGCCTGTTTCATGTTGACCAGAAACTGATCGCCCGGCCACAGAGGGATCGGAACCTGCGTCATGCGGATGGCATCATGCGAGGCCGCCACAAAAGTGATCCAGATCGGAAAGGCAACGATCAGGATGCCAAGGATCACGGTCAGGTGGGCCAGAAAGGTGACGATGGGGCGGTTCTCGATCATCAGTAATCAACCTTTCGTTCAATATAGCGGAACTGCACGACGGTCAGGCCGATCACGATTGCCATCAGGATCACCGACTGCGCCGCGGAACTGCCCAGATCGAGGCCGACAAAGCCGTCGTAGTAAACCTTGTAAACGAGGATCTGGGTGCTGTTGGCCGGCCCGCCCTGGGTCATCGAATCGATGATGCCGAATGTGTCAAAGAAGGCGTAAACCACGTTGACCACCAGCAGGAAAAAGCTGGTTGGCGAGATCAGCGGCAGGATGATCGAACGAAACCGACGCATCGGTCCGGCGCCGTCAATGGCGGCGGCCTCGATCAGGGATTTCGGGATGGATTGCATGGCGGCCACGAAAAACAGGAAATTATAGGCAATCTGTTTCCATGCCGCGGCAAGGATAACCAGCGTCATCGCCTGCGAGCCGCTGACCTTGTAATTCCAGTCGATCCCCAGCGCGTTCAGCGCGTAAACAAATATCCCCAGCGTCGGGTCGAACATGAAAACCCACAGCGCGCCGGCGATGACTGGGGCGATGGCGTAGGGCCAGATCAGGAGGGTGCGGTAGGTCATCGCCCCCTTGACGATCCGGTCGGCCATGGCCGCCAGAACCAGTGCGGCAAACATCGCGATGACGGCGACGAGGATTGAAAACTCGGCGGTGCGCTGGAATGAGCCGAGGTATTGCGGATCACTCAGCAGCTCTTTGAAATTGTCGAACCAGACGAATTCGGTGCTCAGCCCAAAGGCGTCCTCGACAAGAAAGGATTGATACAGCGCCTGACTGGCCGGCCAGAAAAAGAACACCAGCGTAATGGCGATCTGGGGTGCCACCAGAAGAAACGGCAATATGGACCTGTTGAAATGAACCTGTTTCAGCATTTTCGTCTAACTCATCCTGCCCCTGTTGGATAAGGGAACCCCCGACCAGAAAAGGCCGGAGGCTCGGGGTTCGTCAAGGTTTACTTGTTGGCGCGCTCGAATTTGCGCAGCAATTTGTCGCCGCGGGCGGCAGCATCATCCATGGCCTGTGCGGCGGTTTTCTTGCCGGCCCAGATGTTTTCCATCTCTTCGTTGATGATGTCGCGGATCTGCACGAAATTGCCGAAACGCAGGCCGCGTGAGTTGGGCGTCGGCTGGTTCAGGCTGAGTTCGTGGATGGCGGTGTCGGTGCCCGGGTTTTTGTCATAAAAGCCCTGGGTCTTCGACAGGTTGTAGGCCGCCGTTGTGATCGGCACATAGCCGGTTTCCTGATGCCACCAAGCCTGCACTTTCGGGCTGGAGAGATATTTCAGGAACAGGGCGACACCTTTGTAGTGGCTTTTTGGCTGACCTTTCAGCACCCACAACGTCGCGCCGCCGATGATCGAGTTCTGCGGCTTTTTGGCAACCGCGGTATCCAGCGGCAGCATCGACTGGCCAAAGGCAAACTTGGCCTGCGCCTTGATCGAGCCGTAATAGGCCGACGAGTTCATCCACATACCACATTCGCCATTGGTGAACATCGACAGGCTGTCGCCACGACGGCCACCATATTTGAACAGGCCTTTTTTCGACCAGTCATAGATCTTTTGCAGCCGGTTCTTTACCGCGTCGTTGTTAAAGGTGAACTTGGTGTCGAGCCCGGCAAAGCCATTCTGTTTCGTGCCGGTCGGCAGGTTGTGCCATGCGTCATAGTTCTCAACCATCACCCAGCTTTGCCAGCCAAAGGAAAAGCCGCATTTCATGCCGCTTGCGACAAGCTTTTCGCTGGCCGTCTTCATTTCGTCCCAGGTCGAGGGAACCTTGGTGATGCCGGCCTTTTTGAACGCGTCCTTGTTGTACCACAAAACCGGGGTCGAGCTGTTGAACGGCATCGACAAAAGCTGGCCGTCGGTGGTTTCGTAATAGCTGACCACGGCCGGCAGGTAGGCGTTGATGTCAAAGGGTTCGCCCTCGTCCTTCATCAGCTTGTAAACGGGATAGACGGCCCCCTTGGCGGCCATCATGGTGGCGGTGCCAACCTCGAACACCTGCACGATGTCGGGCTGCTTGTGGGCGCGAAAGGCGGCCACGGCGGCGGTCATGGTCTCAGTATAGTTGCCCTTGTTGGTGGGCACGACCTTGTATTCCGACTGGGTCTTGTTGAAATCGGCGGCGATCTTGTTGACGCGCTCGCCATTGGCTCCGCCCATGGCGTGCCACCACTGGATCGTGGTGGTGGCCTGAGCGCTCAGCGCCAGACTGGTCATTGCCGTCGCGGTGAACGCTCCGGCAAGGATGTTGGTCAGTTTCATCTCGTCTCTCCTTGTTGGTTGCCTTGCGGATCACCCGGCTTTCTGGCCGGGCATTTCAAGCCGCGCCCCGGCCCCGTCAGGGGGGCTGTCCGGGGGCGTCGGTTGAATCTGTGGTTGTTCGGGTTTTTGTGGCGGGGCCATCGGGGTATCGGCAGAGGCCGCTGCGGTGCCAAATTGCGTGGCGACGTAGCCGGTGACAAATGTGTCAAGGGCCTTGGTCTGCTTGGCGCTCAGCCTGAGGCCCAGCTTGCTGCGCCGCCAGAGGATGTCTTCGGTGCTGCGGGCCCATTCCCGGTCGATCATATAGCGTATCTCGGCTTCGGTCAGTCCGGCGCCAAAGTCCCGTCCCAGATCGTCTATCGAGGTTGCCTGCCCCAGAACCTTGTCGGCCAGCGTGCCATAGGCCCGGAGCAGCCTGTGCGCCTGTTTACCTTCCAGAAACGGGTAGCGGCGGAGCAGCGCGTCCTGCTCGGCGGCGAGGCTGCCGCGTTTGAAATCGCCCCCCGGCAGTGGCAGGCCTCTGGTCCAGTCCTTGCGGTTGAGGGCAAAGTCTGGCGCCAGTTTCTGCATTGCCTCATAGGCCAGATGCCGGTGGGTGGTGATCTTGCCACCAAACACGTTCAACAACGGCGCCTGTCCGGCGGCGCCCTCGCGTTTCAGAACGTAATCGCGGGTCACCGCCGATGCCGAGCTGGCGCCGTTGTCATAAAGCGGGCGCACGCCCGAATAGGTCCAGACGATATCCTTGGCGGTGATCTCGGCGCGGAAATATTCCGAGGCGGCACGGCACAGATACTCGGCCTCGTCCGGCGAGCAGGCAATTTCCGAGAGCGGCGCGTCGTGGTCCACATCGGTGGTTCCGATCAGGGTAAAGTCGTCTTCATAAGGAATGGCAAAGATGATCCGCCCGTCACCCTGCTGGAAAATATAGGCGCGGTCGTGCTCGAACAATCTGTTCACGACGATATGGCTGCCCCGGACCAGCCGGATATGGTCCGATGTCTCGATGTCCAGAACGTCCTGCAGGATGTTCCCGACCCAAGGGCCGCCGGCATTGACCAGCGCCCGTGCGGCGATCTGGCGACTCTGGCCGCTGTGCGTGTCCTGCAGCGAGACGATCCAGTGATCTTTTTCGCGCCGGGCGGCGGTTGTGCGCGTACGCACCGCAATTTCGGCCCCGCGCTGGGCCGCATCCATCGCATTCAAGACCACCAGACGCGCATCATCCACCCAGCCGTCGGAATATTCGAACCCCTTTTTGTAACCCGGCTTCAGCGGTGCGCCGGCGGGATCCGTGCCAAGGTCGATGGTGGTGGTTCCGGGCAGCATCTTGCGATGGCCGGGGCGAAAGTCGAGGTGGTCATAGATGAACAGCCCAAGGCGCAGCAGCCAGGCCGGACGCAGGCCCGAGTGATACGGCAGCACAAAGCGCAGCGGATGGGCGATATGGGGCATGGCCCGCAGCAACAGTTCGCGTTCGATCAGCGCATGGCGGACCAGCGCGAAATCGTAATATTCCAGATAGCGCAGGCCGCCGTGAAACAGCTTGGTCGAGGCTGACGAGGTCGCCCCGGCCAGATCCCGGGCCTCGGACAGGAAAACCGACAACCCCCGCCCGGCGGCATCCCGCGCGATGGCGCAGCCGTTTACGCCGCCGCCAATGATGGCAATGTCATATGTTTGTGATCTCGACATGAAATTCAGGGTCTCAGGCGCTGGGGCTCATTTCCACCAGAGGTATAAGGGCAGAGAATGACATATATGTGACAGTAGACTGCGCATTTTTCGTAAACCGGTCAAGTTATTTTCGGTATTTTCGGCAGTATTTTCGTTTTGATGATATCTGCCCTGTCGAACCGCTTGACCTCGGCCCGAACAGAGGTGAGACTCGGGGCGGAAATCCCCTGAAAACAAGGGCAACAGGTGGCGCAGGTGCTTTCTTTTCGACACAAACAAATTCTAGCTGCGGCGAGAAAATCCGGGCGGGTGCTGGTTGACGATCTGGCCGAAAGCCTGCGGGTGACACCGCAAACCATCCGCCGCGACCTGAATGAGCTGTGCGCGCAGGGGCATTTGTCCCGCGTTCATGGCGGCGCGGTGGTCGATTCGGGGGTGGCCAACCTGTCTTATGAGGCTCGGCGCCTGATGTCCGCAGAGGTCAAGGAACGGCTGGGGCGTCTTTGTGCAGATTCTATCCCTGACGATGCGTCGATCTTCATCAATATCGGCACCACCACCGAGGCGGTGGCGCGGGCGCTGGGCACCCGGCGCGATCTCTTGGTTATCACCAACAATCTGAATGTCGCCAATATCATGGCTGCAAACCCCAATTGCGACGTGGTGGTGACCGGCGGGATGCTGCGCCGCTCGGACGGCGGACTGGTGGGGGAATCGACCGTCGATATGGTGCAGCAGTTCAAGGCGGATTACGCGGTGATCGGAGCCTCGGCCATTGACGAGGACGGCGCGCTTCTGGATTTTGACTATCGCGAGGTGCGCGTGGCGCAGGCGATCATCGCCAATGCCCGGCGGCGGTTTCTGGTGGCCGACAGCTCGAAATTCTCGCGCTCGGCGCCGGTGCGGATTGCCAGTATGGAAAGCATTGACGAGTTTTTTACCGACCGGATCGATTCGCCGGCCCTGCTGGAGCTGTGCCAGCACAAGGGGGTCAAAATCAACACGCTTGAGGGGTAAATCAGCCACTGTACAGGGGGCGCCAAGGGGCCTTGCGCGCAAGTTGGAGAGAACGCCGCGGTTAAAACGGCGAAAATTTGCCAAAACCCTCTGGACAGCACTCTGGTGCTATCCTAAAACCGCGCGACCCTAGGCAAGATGCCTTACCCGTGCCCGGGTAGCTCAGGGGTAGAGCAGTGGACTGAAAATCCTCGTGTCGGTGGTTCAAATCCGCCCCCGGGCACCATTATTCTAAAATAGTTACTATATTACAATACTTTAAGAGAATAGAGTGGGGCACTTTTGTAATTAATTTGAATGAGTGGGACACTTTTGTTCTCGAAATGGTCTTTTCGTGACTGCTCTGACGCGAATTATTCGGGTAATAGCACCCTCATACTTCGACGATGGTTACGGCCTGTGGACATTCACCTTGATGCGATGAGCGCCGCAACAAGGTTCCAATTGGCAGCGTAGCTGTTGTCGGTTTTATCGTAACGCGTTGCGATGCCACGAAATTCTTTGATCTTGGCGAAGTAGTTTTCAACCAAATGCCGTCAACAATAGGCCTCCTCATCGTATTCCTGCCGCACAATCCGGTTCGATTTGGGTGGGAAAACGGGATAGTGTCCCGGGAAGTGGTGTATGAGGCGGCCACCGCGCTTCTTCGATAGTCTGAGGTTTGTAAGAACCAACGACGTGATGAAGGAGCACAATTCGAGGAAGTAGCAACGAAACTAGCATCGATTGATACAGAGCTCATGGCTATGGCACGTCAAGATGACACCTGTCGCCGCCTGATGACTATTCCAGGGGTTGGCGTGATCATCGCGACCGCGATGGTTGCGAGCACGCGTGACCCGAATGATTATAAGTCTGGCCGACACTTCTCTGCTTGGTTGGGCCTTGTTCCAAAACAAAATTCAACTGGCGGGGTGGACCGTTTGGGCGGGATCAGTAAACGCGGAAATGGCTATTTGCGTCGTCTGCTGATCCATGGGAGCCGTTCCATAATGCGATGGCGGAGCGAATCCTGGATCTGGCTTGCGAAGCTACGTGGCCGCAGACCTGCAAATGTTGCGACAGTCGCAGTCGCGAACAAAACTGCGCGCATTATTTGGGCACTCATGAAGTATGGTGGTATTTATGGTGAGCCTGCAAACGCGAGAATGTGACTTTTGAAACTACTGTGATTGGGAGCTGACAAAGCCCAACACCCCACGAATGCGAGGGATTTTTGAACGAGATGGCATGACCGGGCGGACCGGGGTTGGAGTAAACCCGTTGGGCGCATCGAGCTTCGAGCTCGTGGTGCGTGATTGGGATCCAGCTTGCGGATTTTACCATTGAGGCCGATGATG
>Ga0256829_1000970_pt1 | contig 24954 bp, 24 predicted proteins | sample 131447metaG_FD_185979 | JGI IMG/M metagenome (GOLD analysis project Ga0256829, IMG submission 185979) | Hydrothermal vent microbial communities from Lau Basin, Pacific Ocean - 131-447 | ecosystem: Environmental > Aquatic > Marine > Hydrothermal vents | place: Pacific Ocean: Lau Basin | collected...
TGGCTCAAGGCCGAGCCAGAGGGGTTAAAAACCCGTTTTAGTTTGGGTTTTAATGAAGCCCCTCAAACCTTCCCGAGTTTGGCGAGGGGTTAAACCGTTGGAACCCTTCGCCTTTCACGGCAGGGAAGAGGTCAGAGGTGATGCCTATGAACATACTAATTTTTGGCCCTCCAGGGAGTGGAAAGTCCACTCACTCGATGCACATCGTGGAAAAGTACGGCTTGAGTTATGTCTCCTCAGGGGACATAATACGGGGCGAGATTGAGCAGGGGACGCCTCTCGGGAGGGAGATGGCGATTTACCTCTCCAGGGGGGATCTGATACCGGACACGATAGTCAACACGCTTATTATCTCGAAGTTGAGGCGCCAGAGGGAGAATTTCATACTCGACGGCTATCCCAGAACGCCGGAGCAGGTCCTCTCCCTCGAGAACTACCTCTACGACCACGGCATCAAGCTTGACCTGGCGATGGAGATTTTCATCACCAAGGGGGAGAGTGTTGAGAGAATCTCCGGGAGGAGGATATGCCCGAACTGCGGTGCCGTCTACCACGTGAAGTATAACCCTCCAAAGATTCAGGGGATATGCGACCGCTGTGGCTCCCGGCTCGTTCAGCGGCCGGACGATAAGGAAGGTGTTGTAAAGAAGAGGTACACGGTATATACCAGGAACATGGAGTCGATAATCAAGTTCTACCGGAAGACGGGGATATACGTGCGCATTGACGGCCATGGCAGCATAGATGATGTGTGGAAGAGGATTGAACCCCTTCTCGACTACATCAAAGCTCGGGAGGACTCTTTCCGAGGACGTTGAGGAGTTCCCTCACATCCTCGTCTTGCACCAGCTCTCGCACCAGCTCTTCCACGGATTTTTCCTCTTGCATAACCCTCGCGAGAGCCTTGTCCTCCGGGTCGAGTATTCTCACCTCAACTGGGTACTCCCCCATGAGTATCGTCCTTGAGAAGGATATGGTCTTCCCCTTCAGTGCCTTCTTCAAGGAGTCCTTCTCCGCTTGGGAGAGCCGTTTGAGGGTCTTGAGAACGACTTTGATTTCCTCTGTGCCGTTTGACGGGACGCTGAGCGTGAGCGTTGAGAACTCAACTCCCCACTCCCTCAGGGTGATGATAAGCCCCCTTCCAAGCCTCTCTAGTTTGTTTTCAAACTCTTCCGGTCCGTTCACGATTAGGCGCTCCCCGGGTGATTTCTCTTTTTTGGAAGCTTCCCTTATTCTCAGGTCATCAACGGTAAATTCTACAGAGTACAACCTCCCGAAGGAGGAATTTGCTTCATCGATTAATTTGTCCAGAATTCCCTCCGCGGCGTCTTCGATGTCGATTGGCAGGAATCCCTCATGCTTTGAGGCTGCAATCTCAAAACGGAGGTGCAGGGTCCTCTCAGCCGGTTCAACCAGCACGGAGATATCATCAACTTTAACACCGAGGGCCTCAAGTGCCTCAGCGAGCTTAGATGCGAACAGCTTATCCACAACCGGGTAGTACTCGGAGGGTTCAACCTTCAGCAACCGGAACACTTCCATCTTCAGCTACGTCGAAATCACTTTAAGGGTTTCCATCGAAATCCAGAGGGTGGTTTCATGAGGGTGAGATTCTACGCGACCTTTAGGGAGATAATAGGCAGGAAAGAGGTGGAGGTCACCGGTGTGAAAACGGTTGGAGAACTTCTTGATTACCTGGCAGAACACTACACTCCAGAGATTAAGAAACAGCTCCTCGAGACCCCTCGCGTTGGCCCAGATAAACCCATAGATGGTATGATACTGGTGAACGGCCACAACGTCCTCCACATTAAAGGCCTTGAAACGAAACTCAGCGAGGATGACGACGTCAGGATATTCCCACCCGCAGGTGGAGGTTAAAGAGAAGAAAGGAAAGGTCAGCTTCCTTCCCATATGACGTACTGCTTCTCCGCTAGGAATATCGGCTCTATCCTCTCCCTGACGATGACAACCTTATTCTTTCCGTACCTCTGGTAAAGCCCCTGGATGAACTTTTCGAAGACACCGGCGGGCATCGCGGCCTCCGCCGTTATCGTGTTGTTGCCGGCCTTGACGCTCAACTCTTTGACGGGCACGTAGGTTATGATATCCATGTGCGGCTCTAGGTAGAAGTCATCCTTGTGGATGTCCTTTCCGTTGGGGGCTATGTAGTAAACAATGCTGGCCCGGAGTGTAAACTCGACGTTGCTGTAGCTCTTTCTGAAGGCGGCTTTAAGCTCGAGGTTCCCACTCTTCCCCTCGGGGAGGATGTAGCTCGGATCGGCCGATTTTCCGTTCACCTTGGGTTCGCCGTTGAGGACACCAACGGGACCCTTCTGTACGAGGATGAAGTTGTACCTCGTGGCGTTCGGTACCGTGAGATTAACCTCAACCGGGGTCTCGTTGAGGTAGTTTATGTACAGATTCTTGACGAGCACCTTCTTCTCCATGAGTTTCGTTCCGTTGTAGGCGTTGAAGATCAGGGTGGCGTTCTTTACATCCCTTCCAAAGGCGGAAATCCATATCCTAAGCTCTTGCTTTCCTACAGGTAGCTTCCCGCGGGTGAGGGTTGTATAGACCGTCTTCCACGTGCCGTTCTGGAGGGCGTCTATCCTGTAAACGGCAAAGGGTTCGAACTTGTATATCGAGACCCCTCCGTCGGTATGGACGAGCTTGAAGTTGGCAAAGAGCTTCTGGGTGTCCCACTCGTCGGGTGAAAACGGTATGTGGAAGGCCAATCTGACGAAGTTGCTGAAGGCCACTTTCTTGTAGGCCAACAGACCGTAGTTCTGGAAGACGTATAAGACGTACGGGATGTCGCCCCTGCCCTTTATGATTACCCCATGGGTCAGGTCAATGGTAAGCATTGGCTGGTAGGCGCCCTTGGAGCTTCCGACGTAGACCACCGTCTTACCGCTCTCGTTTACGAACTGTATATACTGCCTTGGAATTACCTGGAACATTGGAATCGTTTTGTATTCACCGTAGGTTATGGCACCACCGAGGTAGCTTATGGCATTGAACTTGTATATGTCCTGTTGCCATGTTATCAGGTAGTTAAGCTCCCAGGCCTCGAAGTCCTGCTCACTCTTTGTTCCATATTTGGAGAAGAAGTCTGCGACAATGTATCTTCTGTCGTAGGCATGACCACCGTCGGTCGCGCTCCTCCGGTGGCTCAACAGGCTCGACTCAATCCAGTAGCCGTAGTCCCACCAGCTTGCGGCACTGTCAAGTGGGTTGGAGTTTTCCCTGAGCCAGTGAAGGGCATTTACCCAGTCGGCCGGAACGGAACCCCCTGCCTCGGCATACCTGTGGGCTTGGCCGCTCAGGTACTGGGCGCCGACTATGGGTAAGGGCACGAAGAGAAGCACGAGCAGAAGGGCGTACATTGCCTTCGTCCCGGTGCTCTCCTTCATCTTCTCAACATAGATGAATATCTCCCCAACCGCTATGCCTGCAAGGAGCATTATCGAGCCAGACGCTTGGAAGATGAAGCGCACCGCGGTCAGGAGGAGGTAGAGGGAGCCGAAGTAGTATGAGATGATGAATATCTCTTTGTAACCGCTTACGTCGTTCTTAACGAGTTTTAAGCCGAATCTGAAGAGGATTATTGCAAAGCCGAGGAGGGAGAGCAGGAAGATTATGCCGTCGTTGCCTCTAACGCTGTAGTACCCTGCTATGTCACTCCATTTTGTCCTTGCAAGCTCTGCAACCGTCTGGTAGAGGGGGGTTGACTGGCTTCCCTGCCCAAGGAACTTGAAGAGATCCCTTCCAAAGTAGGCGTAGAACGCTAGGAAGCCGATGATGGCTATGATAACGAGCATCCCGAAGCGGTGCTTCTTGTCGGAGTAGTTGAGTCCGAGCCTTTCGCCGTAGAGCATTAAGGCAACGAGAGCCAAGAGTGTCGCGAATGCCTCGAGGGAGAAGATAAGGAAGGGCCTTATCCCAACGAAGTCCGTGTATGACACCGCAAGCCCGAGAAGGAGGGAGAGGCCGTAGATGCTGAAGTAGTCAACGGTGAAGCGCTTCAGCCCCTCAAATTCACCGAAGGTGAAGTACACGACGATCGCCGTACCAGCAACGAGGAGCAGTACTCCAACGCCGAAGATGCTTCCTGTCCAGACCCCCATGTAGAGGACGCTGGAAATCAGGAACAGCACCGCTCCGGTTATCTTCTTCCAGTTCCAGTCTCTCTCATCGAGGTAGACTAGCAGGAGGAACACTGCAAAGAGGAAGAACATCATGAACGGCCCTCCACCGCGGTTGTTTCCCGACATTGTCTTGGTGAAGCTGGCGTAGGAGAACATCATAAAGGCCGCTCCCCAAATGCCGGCCCAGTCTGAGTGGATCTTTTTTCCAACTAGGTAGACCCCTATGACCGTCATCGCCCCTACGAAGGGAGGCCATGCCTTGAACGCTCCCATAACACTAGTCCCAAAGAGGGCATGGGAGATCTTGTAGAAAGTCGCTTGGACGGTGTAAAGACCGAGGTAACCAGTGACCTTTAGTCCAGTTGGAGGGTCAGCGTAGGCGAAGTACCTCGGAATCCACTCGTGGATGGCCTGTTTGTACATCTCGTAGTGGAAGAAGGTATCGGGGTCGAGGAAGGTCTTGTAGTTGGAGGTGATGTCCCTCAGGGCGTATCCCCAGTAGGCAAGCAACAGGGCTATTATAGGGAGGCCGTAGGCCTTGAAAAGGCGGTAGTAGCGGGACAGCTCCGCGTTCCCGTCTTTCTTGCTTTTCTTTCTCTTCCCTCTCTTCTCTTTGACATCGGTTTTCATAACCACCACCTCATTCCACAGTAACTGACTTTGCAAGATTCCTTGGCTTGTCGGGGTCGTTGCCCCCCAAAACCGCTAGGTGATATGCAAGGATCTGGAGCGGGACAACGTAGAGTATCGGGCTCAAGAGTTCATCAACCGAAGGCATCTCAATGAAAACGCTCGAAACGCGCCTTAAATCCTTCCGCTCACCGAGGGAAATCACCAGTGCACCCCTAGCGCGGGCTTCCTCGATGTTACCTACCATCTTGTCGAAGGTCTCTCCGCCCGGTGCTATCGCAACAACCGGAACACCGTCCTCGATGAGCGCGAGAGGACCGTGCTTCAGTTCTCCAGCGCTCAGGCCCTCGGCGTGGATGTAGCTTATCTCCTTAAGCTTCAGCGCGCCCTCAAGTGCCGTTGGAACGCTTATCCCTCTACCTATATAGAAGAAGTCCCTCATATTAACTAGGCTACCGGCAAGCTCCCTGATGGAATCCCCATGCTTGAGAACCTCTTTAACCAGCTCCGGAACCGCCTTGAGACCATTTTCAAGCGCGTTGAGGTATTCCCCTTTGGCGGTTTCAAGGACCCTTGCTAACTCGATGGCAAGCATCGTGAGGACGGTCAGCTGAGTGGTGTAGGTTTTGGTCGCGGCGACGCCTATTTCCGGGCCGGCATGGGTGTAGAGCGTCAAATCCGCTATTCTCGTCGCCATACTCCCAACGACGTTGACTATCGCTACAACTTTGGCACCCTTCCGCTTGGCCAGCTTCATGGCCGCGAGCGTATCGGCCGTCTCACCACTCTGGGTTATCGCTATCACGAGGGTGTTCTCATCCACAAGGTTCTCGAACTCGTATCTGAACTCGCTGGCGTCTTCGACTATTGGGACCTTTTTTGCAAGCCTCTGAAAGAGGTACTTGCCGACGAGGCCCGCGTGGTAGGAGGTTCCCATCGCTACGATGAAGATTTTATCATACTTCGCTATCCCCTCGGCAACCGCCCTGATTAGATCGGCGTTTCCGTGGATGGCATCCCTTATCGCCCTCGGTTGCTCGTATATCTCCTTGAGCATGAAGTGCGGGAACCCTGCCTTTTCGGCCATCTCAAGGGTCCAGTCTATTTCGTGAATGGGCTTCTCGACGGGTTCACCCGTGTAGAGGTTCTTCACAACGTAAGAGTCCTTAGTGAGGATGGCGTACTCCCCGTCATCGAGGAAAATCACTTTGTTTGTGTACTCCAGAAAAGCCGGGACGTCGCTGGCCGCGAAGTTTTCCCCGTTTCCGATTCCAAGAACTAGCGGACTCTCGTTCCTGACAAAGTAAAGCCTGTCCGGTTCGTCGGTATATATTATCCCGAGGGCGAATGAGCCTTTCAGCCTGAGGAGTGCAGTTCTCATGGCCTCCTCAAAGCTTTTGCTTGACTTCACTTCTTCCTCTATGAGGTGGACTATAACTTCAGTATCGGTGTCGCTCTCGAACCTGTGTCCTTTCCTCAGGAGCTCCTCCCTCAGCTCGCTGAAGTTCTCGATTATACCGTTGTGGACGAGCGCTATCTTCCCCGTGCAGTCTGTGTGGGGATGGGCATTGATACCGTTCGGAACGCCGTGGGTGGCCCAGCGCGTGTGGCCTATACCCCTCCTCCCAGGCATTTTGAGGAATCCGAGCTCCTTGGTAAGCTCGTCTATCCTTCCAGCACCTTTCTTGACAAAGAGCCTGCCGTTATCCTCTGTAACGATTCCAGCCGAGTCATACCCTCGGTATTCGAGCCTCTTTAACCCTTTGACGATTACCTCACAGGCAGGCCTATCTCCGATGTATCCAATTATTCCACACACGGCAACCACCCGCTTTTACTCCCTTCCTCGATAAACCGCGAGAGTTAAAAGCCTTTCTCAGGGAGACTTTTCCGGGATTCATATATCCTTTGGTTCAGCTTTCAATGGGAAAAGCCTTTATAGCCCCTGTGGATACCATTCTCGGTGGACCGATGGACAGAAAACTCGACGAGTACCTGAAAAATACGACGAACAAAGTGAAGCCTAAGGAACCATCCCATAAAAGGAAAAAACGCCTCAAGTCAACCAGCCTCGAGTCCTTTCTGCCGGAGGAGTACGTCAACTACTTCAGGGGGCTTCACATTGGCTCAAAGCGGATAAGGAACGCGAAAATAGATGAGTTATAACCCCTCTCCAATTATTGCCCTTCCCCCCAGCTGGAAGACAAAGGCCCTTTTATCACCGTTCAGATTCGCTTCCACGCGCTTTCTGAACCTCCAGTACTGGCTGTCTGGCACGCTAACCCTCAGCGTCGCCCTTCCAAATCCTTCCTTTTTCAGGAAGTCGTTTATCCTAATGGGGTGGAACGGGACGATTCCGGCAACATGATATGTTCTCTTAAGATAGGAGCTCTTTATCTCCTCATCTCCGGTCGCTAAAACGCGCCTCTTTTCGCGGAGCAGCATCCTAACCTCAACGGGGAGCAAATGGAACAGCTCGTTTATTAAATCTGCGTAGTCAACGGCCTGTGGTATCTCGTAGAGGTATTCACCAGGCTCGTCAGTCCACTCCACGATGTTCTTAAGGTTTGGGTCGCTTTCAACCCTTTCCTCTGCTGGGAGGATAATCGCGCTTCTCTCGGCCTCTGCAAGGGGCTCTGTGTAGAATGTCAGCCTGTTCAGGGCACCAAAGAGGTCAATGTACTCAAACTCTCCCCTCCATGGAACCCTCCTGCGCCTTATCTGCGGCGGCAGGTCAAAAATGAAGGCGTCAGTCTTCCTGGAATAGGTCTCATAGACTCTCAGCGGACTTGGGAGCAGGTCTTCAAGCTTACGCTCCGGCATCTCTGGAGGCCGAGCAGGGTCGGAGAAGATCACCTCAGCATCGATCCCCTCAACTGTCTCGGGCGAGAGCGAGTCTGCGTTTATGAATTTGATGTTCGAGACGCCATATTTTTTCGCATTTCTCCGTGCGAACTCAACCTTGAGGGGGTCGATGTCGATTCCATACGCCCTCTCAACCTCCATCGCGTAGAATATGAGCTGGATCCCAATACCACAGGAGACGTCGGCGATGCTCCCAACTCCAAACTCCTTAAGGCGCTTGGCGCGGTACCTTGCAACAATCTCGTGTGTGGCGTAGCGGAGACCTTCTAAATCCATCCAGAGGTCGTCGCGCGAGAACTTGTTCTTGGCCTTAATCCTCGCCTTCGCTATCTCGGCTATACTCTCCCAGTTCTCACCGAGTTTTGCACGGAGCTTCTTCTCATCAAAGCCACGCCTTATGAATTCAGTGGCCTCTCCGATTTTCTCCTCGGTGATGTCCTCGAGCATGTTTTCGCCTTAAGGGGAGAGTCTTAAAAATGTTGCCCGCAATTTCGTTAGGGTGATAAAATGGACTGGAAGAAAACCGCCTTTGTGCTCATACTCATAGCCTCTATGGTAGGCTCCTTCTGGTATCTCTACAGCTTCGCCTCGAGGCCCGTTTTTCACAACTACGTCAGTGATGAAGTCTGGTACGTCCCCGCGAGCAGGAACGTCCTCCACAGGCTCGGCGTCGACCTCACTTACGTTAACTCGACAACAGGTTCCAGGGGTGTCAACATAATCTTCGCGAACGAGAGTGATCAGGCGGAGTATGCCTACACAGTGGGGGAGATAGCGTTTGAGTACAACGCCACCTACGAGATGACTTACTACAACTTCCCTGGCCTCTACTTTGAGATCCCACCTGGAAACTTTAAGCCGTTCTTGAAGGCCCTTGCGGAGACCCTTCCAAACGGCTCTTACTACGTCGTTCCCGGTTTCTGGTATCCCGACAAGGAAAACATCCAGAACTACCTCAACACAGAGCACCCGTTCTTGGGCAAGGATTTCATAATGACGGCGATGCTCTTTGGGGATAAACCAATAAACTGGCGCATTCCAAGCATAATCGCCTTCGTTCTTCTCCAGCCCCTTGTTGCCCTCGCGGCCTACAGGATAAGCGGTAGTTATCTGGCTGCCCTGATAGCACTCGTCTTCACGGTGGCGGATCCGACGCTCGATGCCATGTCGTTCGTTGCCATGCTTGACATGTACGTTGCCCTCTTTGTTGCTCTCTTCGTCTTTCTCTTGGCCTATGACAGAGACCGCTGGGCCGCCTTTGCCGTCGGTCTTGCCAGTGCGACAAAGCTGAGCGGGGGCTTTGGTTGGCCTGTCCTCTTCATCAGGGCATTTAAACAGGAGAAGAGCCTTCCGAGGTTCCTTGCGGTCGCCTTCCTTCTCCCGATAACGGGCTTTCTCATACCGAACATACCCGCGATGGTAGCCATCGGACCCTTTGAGTGGCTGAACCAGTTCCTAGGGAGCTTCAGCTGGCAGCTCTCCAACAAGGGTGGAAGCCCTGTTTCCTCACCGGTCTGGTGGTGGTTCATTGACAAGAACCCCTTCCCACTCCACTTCAACCCCAACGTATTCGCCCAGACCGATCCTGTGCTTTTGCTCTCGATGATAGTCTTTATCCTCGCCCTCCCGTGGCTCTACAAGAGGAGGAGAGGAATCCTTGAGCCGTTCGGGGTCTTCTGGTTCACTGTGCTGTTCTTCCTCCTCCAGTATGCCCTCGGAGGAACGACACAGTTCACTTTCTACACGACCGCGCTGGTTCCCCCCGCGGCGGTCGTTATGGGTGTTGCCCTCAATGAACTCCTTAAATGGGAGGCATTTACAACGTCTCTCAGAACGTACTTCGAGTGGATTCTTGAATTAAAGAACTGGGTTGGGGGGCGCTTTTAGCCCCCTCACACAGCCTTCCAGAAGGGATCCTTCTGGGCCTTCACCTTGGCCGTCATTTTGAGGGCCTTTATGTCTGTCTCATCAAGCTCGTTCTTGAGCTGCTTGGCGAGCAGGATGACGTCGTTCTTGCTTACGTCAACGTAGAGCGTCTCTCCGGGGTGGATGTGCCTGCCTACCATCGCACCCTCGATTGCCACCGCAACGGCGTCACCCTTCTTGGCCTCCTGAACGAAGTCGCTCTTGCTCTTGATGGACTTTATGACGCCAGCTTTCTCCCCGTTCTGCTTGATGAGAACTACGCCGGGTCGTATTCTCCCCTCAAGGACTTCAACGCCAACTATTGCCGGCTTGCTCCTCCTGAAGACGTAGCGCTCGTCGGGATAGAGCCTTATAACGCCAGGGAATGTGACGTTCTTTAGTAAATCGCGCTTCTTCTCTTCCTCTTTTGCTAGGATCCATGCCTCATAGTCCTCTATGAGCTTGTAGATGATGTTGCCGGTGAAGATGGGTATGCCCTTGGCTTTCGCCACCTCTTCGGCGTCCTCATTGACCTTCACGTTGAAGCCGAGGACGACGCCGTACTTCTCTTCCTCCTCGTGAACGCTCAAAGCTTCCATGACGTCGGTCTTGCTGATGTTCCCGATGTCGGCCTTCCTTATTGGGATGTTCTTCTCTCCCAGCTCCTTGCTCAGAGCCTCAAGAGCGCCGAGGGTGTCGGCCTTGACGATGATGCCGACCTTTCCGGCACTTATGACAACACTCCTTATCTGGCTCAGGATTTCCTGCTTCGCTTTCTCAAGTCCCTCATACGAGCGGGCCGCTATTGCTGGTGAGCCTGCCAATGCTTCCTCGAGACCGGGTGCAGCTATCTTTATACCCGCCGCGGCAACAACCTCATCCACCTGGTCGAAGCGGAACCTTGGATCGCGTATCTCGTCGAGGGGCTTGGGTTTGAGTAAAGCGCGAATTTTTGTCACTATAGCTTTGTCCTTTCCGCCGACGACTATGGTGTCGTCCTTTCTCAGCGTTCCGTCGTAGACTATGACATCGATGGTAGTCCCGAGGCCGAGTTCCTCGCGAACCTCGAGGATTGTACCACGCGCAGGGCCCTCTACCTCTGTCTTAAGCTTCTCCTCGAGATACTTCTGACTCAGGCCGGCGATGAGAACGAGAAGCTCTGGAACACCCACTCCGTACTTGGCTGAAATCGGGACTATGGCCAGCTCTCTTGTGAAGTCCTGAACCCTGTCAAACCTATTCGCCTGGAAACCCATCTCGTAGAACTTTCCTATCAGCTCCCAGAGCCTCGTCTCAAGCTCCCCTTGCGCCCTCTGGTCCTGCTTCTTGATGTTCACTAAGAAGGGTTCGTCCTCCTCAACCTTCCAGCCCTTTATCCTATCTATCTTGTTTGCTGCCACAATGAACGGCGTCCTGTTCTTCCTGAGTATCTCGATGCTCTCTATCGTCTGCGGCTGGAAGCCCTCGTTGGTGTCTATAATGAGGACCGCAAGGTCGGCCAAACTCCCACCGCGAGCACGCAGGCTGGTGAAGGCCTCATGGCCTGGGGTGTCTATAAAGAGCAATCCAGGGAGCTTTATCTCGCCCTTCCAGAGCTTGATGAGCGGGCCTGCTAAGGTTCTAACGGTCTCTATCGGGACCTCGGTAGCACCTATGTGCTGGGTTATTCCGCCGGCCTCTTTACGTGCTACGTTAGTATTTCTAATACGGTCAAGTAAAGTAGTTTTGCCGTGATCCACATGTCCGAGAACCGCGATGATGGGCTGCCTAATCTTCTCCACCATTTTCCTCACCCCTGACCCTAACTCATGTGGGGGCTTTTAAAAGGTTCGGCAATTAAAAGCGAGGAAGACTTAGAAGTCGCAAAACCTGCAAAACCACAGTAAAAAGCAAAGGAAAAAACTCAACGTTCCAGACAGTTCATTTTATCCATGTACTCCTTCTTTGCCTTCGCGTGGGTGTGATAGAACCAGTCAGCTGCTTTACAATACTCAAAGAGCTCCTCGGGCTTGAAGTACAGGTTTATCTCCCTCTCGGCACTCTCGGGGCTGTCGCTGGCGTGGACGACGTTGTAAATGGAATCGCCTATGTCGAGGCCGTAGTCACCGCGTATACTCCCGGGTTCGGCGTCCTTTGGGTCGGTAGCACCGGCCATCTTTCTGACCACACTTATCGCGTAGCGTCCTTCAACGACCATAACAACGCTTGGGGCCTTGGTGATGTAGTCTATCAGGCCCTCGAAGAACGGTTTGCCTTTGTGCTCCGCATAGTGCTTCTGAGCCAGCTCCCGGGTTATCCAGAGCATCTTCATCCCGACGATCTTAAGCCCGCGCTTCTCAAATCTAGAAATTATTTCGCCTATTAAACCCCTAACAACCGCGTCCGGCTTGAGGATAACAAGGGTTCTTTCTATGTGCTTCTCCACCATTGGCAACACCACTTTGAGATGGAAGGGGAAGTTAATAGGTTTTTTGGAAATCCGGGCTCTAGAGAAACCCACTGAAACTATCGAAAAGAGGAGAAAATGTAGAGAGAAATAAAAGCTCACCCGACTTTGACATAAAATGTAACTGCACCCCAAGTGGTGTGAGTTCCCCACAAGTCGAGGACGTCTCCTGCTTCACGAAAAGCCGCCTGAAACTTTACGTTCACAATGGCATGCCACTGACCGTTGTGGAGAACACTCTGACTAATACTGGTCTCGGAGGCTACGTCTGTTTTGAATGAATACTCTGCATCTAACGAATTTGTATCAAACTTTAAGAGCCATGTTGCTATTTGGGTTGATCTATCCACAGCTGGGAGCATCTCGAAATTTGGAATTGTTGAAGTAAACGTAACTGCAGGGATAGGGTATCCAAAGGTAATTTGAACGGTAGTGTGACCATTTTGATGTCTTACGGGATCAGCTATCATTAGTTCCGGATTCAAGGAGGGGTCAATGTTCCAATTGTGAATGATCTTTGCTGAGTATGCTACATAATCCCTATAATTGGTGTTCCCTTCTACCTCTTTTAACCCGCACCCGGGATCGATCTCGTATCTGCCTTCGGCAGGTGCACTTTTAGGTGGGGCAACCAAGAAGTATTCCCTGTTGGGATTATTATCGTCTTTAAGTCCATACACAGTAGCTAGTGCATAGATATTTCCATAGGGTGCATCGTTCACTCTTATTGTTACATCCCCTAGAGGCTTCCAGTACGGCGAACTCTCGCCGCTGTAAACCTTCACGTTGCCGTTGCTGTCCACGGTTTTAACTTCCCATCCCCTGGGAACGCCGATCTTCTCCTTGGGGATTACGTCGGGCTTGAACTTCGGTGCCCTTTTGTTCCACTCCAAAAGCTCACTTCTAATTTTGTCTGGTAGTATGGGGGTGTTCCTGCTCGTTGCCGTGATCAGAATATCAACCCTTCAATTCTTGGTTACCTTTATTCCGTAGCCCGTTATGACTGAGCCTTTTGGCAGTTCTGGAGCGGCATATACATGCCACTTGGCGTTTGGGGCGCTTTTCTCAACGAGCTTGGGAATTGTCTGTTTCAGGAACTCTGGGCTTAACGGCAGGCCGTTCTTGGAGTAGAGAACGTAGGCAGTATAGTTGTTTCCAGCAATCTTCTGTATTGCTGGGATGCTGTACTGGACACTCCGGTTCGTTGGATACGCTGAAACAACAAAAAGGCTCCCAACCAGAACTCCGAGTATAAACCATACCACCTTTTGACGCATCCGACCCCCCCAACGGGTTGTCGTCTAAAGAAACGACGTCATAGTATTTAACTCTTTCGCTCTCTCGAAATTAAGGAATGACGGGAATATTCATTGAACTAAAATTACTAAGAAAAGAAGGAAATCACTTCCTTCTCTTGGCCCTCTGAAGGCGGGCCTCCTCGAAGGCCTTGGTCCACTTGAGTTTTCTCGGATTTCTAACCATGAAGTAGAGCTTCTCGCACTTGCCGGAGCAGAAGAACAGGACTCTGCCGTCGTTCCTGACGTACATCTTGCCGGTTCCCGGCTCGAACTCCTTTCCGCAGTAGGAGCAGACGTTCCAGCGAGCCATTTCAACGCCTCCTTCTGATTTCTCTGGCCTCACGCTCGGTCTCCCTGAGTATGACTATGTCACCGACGCGGACCGGCCCTTTGATATTTCTCCTGATGACGCGGCCCTTATCGCGCCCCTCGAGAACGCGAACCTTAACCTGGGTAACGCCACCTGTGACGCCGGCCCTTGCAATGATCTCAATAACCTCTGCCGGGTATCCATCATCGCTCATTTCTTACACCCCTTAAAAGCTACCTCTCGGTGATCAACCTCAGTGAAGGATGAGAAGGAGCTCACTTGAGGAGCTCCCTGACCTTCATGGCGATGTCATCAACGAGTTCGCGCCCCTTGCCGGGTTCGGCTATGGCAACGCTGGCCGAGGGAACCTCAAGCCCGGCGGCAGCGCCAAGCTCCTTCTTGCTCGGGACGTATATGTATGGTATCTCCTTCTCCTCACACAGCGGTGGGAGGTGGGCAACTATCTCCTCTGGGTCAACATCCTCAGCTATGACAACGAGCTTGGCCTGGCCCCTCTCAACGGCCTTGGTCGTCTCGTTGGTACCCTTCCTTACTCTCCCGGTGTCGCGGGCAAGCTCAATGGCCTCAAGGGCCTTTTCAGCAAGCTCCTGCGGAACCTCAAACCTGACATAACCTGGCTTAGCCATTCTTCATCCCTCCGGAATCCTCATCGTTCATCGAATTTTGCGTGCTGAGTTCTTGGAGAGAATTTAAAAGGGTTTCGATATCGGAAGCAGCCAAACTCGTCATCCCCAGCGGGGCGGTGGGATAAATAGAAGGAAAAACCTCATCATATTGAGGCTTGTCGGTTATCAACTTCACTTTGACTCTTTAGCGTAGCCGTGGTATATTTCGAGGTTTCTCCTAGCTCTCGCACGTGGTATCTGATGGCCCATCAGAGCGATGATCTCGTTGGCCTTCGCCTTTCCGTGGTGGATCATCTTCCTCTCGGTCTTTATCTTCTCGACCTTGAAGGTGTAACCATCAACCTCAATGACTTCTCCAACGACGAACTCCTCATTCCTAGGAACCTTAACCTTAAAGGCCTGCGTGAGGCCTTTCGAGAGGTATATCGACACCTTTATGACCTTTGGATAGGTCAGACTCTCACCCCAGAGGGTTTTGATTTCACCTATTCTGCCCCTCTCAACGCGTTTCTCCCCTTCAAGTTCTATCCCCGTTATTCTAACTTCATCCCCTTCGGTTTCCACTATGTCGCCGACCTTTATTTCCTCCCCTTCTGGGAGTTCGGCGAAGGTCTTGAAACTCCTCTCGTGTTTACTGACTATGAGCGGAACCTTAACAAGCTTCGGTAATGTTACATGCCAGACGTTACCGCATTCGTTGCACTTAAGGGTAAGCTCCCTTCCCCTCTCCTTGATGACTTCAACGTCATCGCTACCGCACTCGGGACAAACAAACCACTCTTCCATTTCTCTCACCAGAGGAAAGAAGAGGGGAGGCATTTATAAAGGTGCCCCAAGTGGGGACTATTCAATTAACAGCCCCAATTAGCTCTAAGATTCTGAGGGCATAATATGTTGCCTGTAAACTACCATAACCTTTGTCACCCTTATAGTATAAGAAGCCCCCGTATTTGTACTTTAAAGAGCGAACGAAGCTTATCAAACTCTGAACATCCTTCGGGCAGTAACCCATGTAAGCTAGTGCCCTCACCGCTCCGCGAGTATTGTAGAGATCGGGGCCACCCCAGCCCCCATCATGCTCCATACTGAGTATGAACTTAGCGGTCGTTTCATTCGTGTAATTGTAGCCCAATGCATGGAGCAGTAGTACTGCGTTCTCCGTCCGGTAAAGAACTACTGCCGTGTTGTTTGATAGTGGTCCAAATGTTCCATTGGCATGTCTCAGGGAGAAGATTTCGTTAATCAACTCTGCTTTTGTTTTTGAACCCAACCTAACTCCTATTGAATTTCCAAGTTTTACAAGGAACACCCATCCTGTGTCCATTAAGAGATCTTTCCTCTTGTGGGCTAGATAAAGTTCCATAAGTTTAGCTGTTTCATTTTTTAGATATTCCATGTCGTTTGGATCAATAGTGAGATTCAGTTCTTTGTATGTGAGATAGACTGCATACAAAGCCGTTGGGTTATCCTGGCTGTAGGGCCATCTGTTCCAAAGGGCATATTTTAAGTACTTCCCCAATCGAGTTTTATTAATTGGTATCCCAGTTTTTTCGGCAACATAAACTCCCTGATAAGTGGATATGGAACCACATGAGTTTTGAGATGGAAAAGCAAAGCCCCCAAGGGGGCTCTCCCAGCTGTGTATAAATTCTATTGTCTTCTTGTCCGGTCTTTTACCGAGTAATGCAATCGTCTTTACAGCATAATAAGTTCCCTGGAATTCCCCGTAGTCCTTCCCAAAGAGGTTAAATCCTCCATCAGGTAACTCCTGAGAGATAACATAGTTGTAGATCTCCCTTGAAATGTTGCCATTTAAGAGATCATACTCACGGAGTAGCTGGGTGAGTTTGGCCACTATAAAGAGTGGCGGCCTACTTTTAATTATCTCCCCAACGTTTTTGGAGACGTTGTCAATAAAGGAAGCGTCATCCCGGTACTCTTGCGTTTTGGTATAGTTAACCCCCATTATATTCAGGCACTTAGTATCTTCAATAAAATTAAATAGAAAACCCATCAGCTGGAGTCCCCCGTACTCCTCCAGTGGCGTTAGGTTCTGAAATTTCTCCAGACAATATTCCTTGGTGCTCTTGAGACTGCTCAGATTATAACCGAGGACATGTAAAATCTCAACGGATTGAGGTGTGAGATCCATGCTCTGATACATGAAAGAGCCATTTTTCTGTTTCAGATTTAATATGAACTCCGTGATTTTTTCTGGATTTTTAGGGGAGGAGTTTAACATTGAAAGTGTCATAACTCCATAGTAAACTATCCAGAACTTAGGGACTAAATTTTTGTCAAAACTCTCGGTTGTGTTTTCAAAAAGGTTGTTCTCATTCTCGTGAAGCCAGTTTACAGTCTGAGCTTTATTGTACGGGGTTGATTGATAGCCTTAAGTGCCGACACAAAATAATACGTTGAAATAATGTCTGGAGTTATAGTATCATCGATATCAGTAAAACCACCCATTGGACATTCGCTGAGATGGAGTCTCTTGGACATGTAAGTAATCCATTCTTGGCCAAGAAACGCGGAGATGTTAACGTGCATGGGAGTACAGCTAAGCTGAATTCCATCAGTTTTGCTCGTGGTTAGTTTGACCATTCCCCCACCGTTTACTCCATTAGAGTACACCTCCCAGTATATCCCCAACAACAGAACCACGACTAAAAAGGAAGAAAAAAGAAATTTTTTCATGTTTCATCACTCCCTACTCTTGAGGATATTGGCATTTTCAATGTAGTATGTATAGTACCCGGCCGCCCCAAAATAGAAGGAACCTGAAGTGCTGTCTCCTATTTTCCATATGCCAAGAGTTGCAGTTGCTTCTATGTTGTCAAAGTCTACTCCAGCATAGTCGGTGTTGTAAACGGTTCCACTGTAGTCGGCACTACTGGAAGTCGTGGTAAAACCTACCCCTGGTGGGGCTGAGATATAGACAGAACCGCTAAGGGCAACAAACGTCAACCCAACCCCCAAGGTTATTTTCTCTGCTGGATAGCTCTGGGACCACCAGTAATCGTACGGCTGAATCCAACAGGCTGCCGACGAGTAGCCTCCCACCGTTACTGAGGAAAACTCGTCTTTTTCGATGCTTAACGATGCGTACGCAGAAATGTAAACATCGCCCTGATGGGGTATACTAAAGGCCTTTCTCTGTTCATAGTCAGAGTCTGGCCCAGACCATTGACTTGCGGTTTCACTGTTGGCAGAAACGGTGCCCTTGAATGCAACAGGTCCCGGGGCAAGTTGGTGCCTGAGTGAGAAATACCTGTTTACCGCCATGAAAACCTCCTTCCTGTCCATCCCCGGTGTGTTGGGGATGTGAACCATTCCGTTCCTTACAGTTACTGGAATCTTTTGGCCGTTCACGGACACGGTGTACGTGTGGACCCCACCTTGCTTGCCGTAGCTGGTGGCACTCACTCCTTGGAGCATGGCTCCAACCAACAACAGGGCTATAAACCACACTATTTTCCGTCGCATTCGCCCCCCCTAATGGGTGGTCACTACAGCGTGATATATACAAGTATTTAAAGCTTTTCCTTCGAAGTTACATTGTACATCCAATGTACATTGTTCAAAATTTACTACTTTGCTGCTGAGGTCATTCCTTCAAGAACACGCGGTACGTCCTGCCCTCCCTCACGCGGGTTATCAACCCCTTCTCCTCCATCTCACGCAGGATTATGCTCACTTTGGCCTTCGAAACGCCCAGCTTCCCTGCTAGCTCGCTTTGGAGAACCGGTCCTTCCTTCAGAATCGCCAGCACCTTCTCCTCATCGGTTCTAAGGTGGGCAAGCTCCTCACTCCTCTTCCTCCCGCAGTATAAAATGTATCCGTAGACAGCTCCGCCGCCGATTATAAGACCCACTATGAACAGTCCTTCATAGAGAAGTGGCGACGGTGGCTTTGTAGGAGTTATCTCCCCGGAGAAGCCAACTATAAAGTAAAACTCATCTCCCGCGTTTACGTCCTGCCTGCTCCACTCAAGGAGAAGCCTCGTCGGAGAGCTTTCCACCCTGTCAGGGGAGGGTATTATAGGTGAAAGGACGGCGTATCCCTTAGGCACGACCAGCTGAACGCGGAACAGGCCAACAGGCTGGCTGAACCTGACGTAGTATGTGAACTGCTGCTTCCCCCCACTCTTTGTTATCATTCCCCGTGTCATGAATGTAAGCTCTATCTTAGCGCTCTCACCAGATCTTAGTAAGGGGAAGTTCATGTAAACGGCGTTTGTTCCACCCAAAACTTCACTTACTGTAACGTTTACTGGGACCGTCGTGTTTCCAAGCTCCATAACTGCCTTCGGGTCCTCAACAGGGTAATCCGTGTATATAACGTATCTCGTCAGATTTGTGTAGGAAGTGAGATCTATCTCAACCGTCTCCCGTATGTTGTTCTGGTTCAGGACGTTAAAATACACGGCGTAGGCGTTTATGTCGTAGCCGTATGGCTGGGCGTGAGCGGGAGGCAGAAAAAGACCCAGAAGGAGGAAGAGAAGGACTAACCCGATTAGAGCTGACTTCCTTCCTTTGGGTTCTTTATTTTCAACAGCGGGCATACGTCCATACACTCCCTGCAGTGGGTGCAGAGGTCGTAGTTAACCACTATCTTCCTGCTCCGTGGGTCTATGTCCAGCGCCCCCTCCGGGCACTTTCCAACGCAGACACCGCAACCAACGCACTCGTAGGCGCGCTTGACAAGGTAGTATGCCTGCACACCCTCATTGAAGTCCTCGGTGTAAGCTCCGTCCTCCCTGAAGACAACGTCACCCGCTCTTATGTAGTTTTCGCTCTCCTCAACCTCGCCGAGTATCGGGGCAACCTTGCGAATCCTGTTGAGGTTAACAACGGTGTTGAAGTGGACGGTGAAAACGCCCTCCTCAGTTTCCGCTATCGAATATCTAACCGGTTCCCAAGAGCGCTCCTCCGGAACCTCAACGTCGAGCTCTTTCGCTATACCCTTCTCTCCCTTGCTGAGCTTCTTCCAGCGCCAGAAGCCGTAGGTTATCCACTCATCTGGCACCTTGAAGCGCTTCTGCCAGCGCTTGAGTTCATCCTCCCACCTGCTCCAGAGTTCGGGCTTCTCCTCCTTCAGCGTATATATTTCAGCCAACGATGCACTTGGGCAGAGGAAGCAGCCTATCCTGTCGAGCCTGTCCTCGTAGAGCGGGTTGTACTTAAGCCCACGGGAGAAGATGTATAACCAGACCTCGAGGGCGCGCCAGTGGAATATGGGCGATGCTCCGGTCTCGTTCGGCACCCAGGGGTTCCTCCATACGCGAGGTTGCTTGAACCTCTTTATACTCTCGTACTTCCTCTGGCCCACGAACATGAGAACCCCTTTCGGGTAGTTCTCCTTTATCGCCATCGTTATCGGACCGAGTTTGGTGACCTTGCAGCACCAGCGGTAATCTCTCCCGGGGGGTGAGAAGACGTGTATTGCCCTCCAGAATGCATCGCCGGCATTGGCAACGATGAACTTTATCCCCTTCGGCTCAAGCTCCTTCCTCAGTTCCTCGACGTACTCGATCGTCTCCGGGAACTCTATGCCAGTGTTGTTGAAAAACACCGTGAATTCGTTTCCAAACTCCTCCAGAGCAAGCCCTAGAACCACCAGACTGTCTTTTCCTCCGGAGAAAGCAACGGCAACTGGAAGCTCTGAGTAGCGAGCTATGGTCTTCCTCATGAAGCGCCTTGCCTCCTCAACCTTCCTCTCCAGCTCGATGCTGTTGGCGTGGAGGACGTCCCCCATCGTTGCTTTCCTTCCCTCGCGGTAGTTGACCGACTTCTGACGCCTAACTTTCACGCCTGTGCCGCGCTCCCTGTTCACCAACTCCTCATAGTCCTTCTTTGCTATGCCCGTGGCGATAACCTCACCGCATTCGGAAACGAGTACGACGTCATCTCCCTTCTGTATACTCGGTTCGGCCTCGATTATCCCGACCGGAAGGAGGTTGGAGCCGTTCCGGATGGGTCCAACCGCACCTTTGTCAACGATTATCCATTTATTCATATTCTTCTTAAAGCGCTTCCAGAGGGCGATTGCACCTTCAACCTTGAGGCCTGGTCTCCACCTCAGCTCAAGGGGATCGAAGCGCATCCAGCCGAAGACGTAACCGTCGAGGATTATCTCGTAGACGTCGTCCTCGCCGGGCGTCTTGTTGAGGAGGACTATCTTGCCGTCGAAGAGCTCACCGACATCAACGCCATAGTGCTCATTGAAGACCGAGCGGATGAACTCGATATCCTTCTCAAAGGCGAAGCGCAGGTCGCCGGGCGGTGTTATGTTGAGCCTGAAAACCTTTTCCTTTCCGTGAACCGCACAGCTATCGCCAATGAGCGGGACGTTGCATTCCTCGCACCAGTGAATGTAAGCCTTACCAAGGAAGACTGGTCTCCCCATCTCTTTCACCTGTGGCGAAAAGGGAGCGGGGGTTTATAAGTTGGGCGGTTGAAAAGTTACTGTTTCTATATAATATCCAATGATGTCTTTCTATTATCATAGAGTTCATAAAAACAATAGCTATATAGAGTTTGAAAGTTTCTCAGTGATTGTGGTAATGAGCTTTACCACTGCAGTTCTGTTAATCATTGGGCGTTTCCTCCTGCTGATGCTTCTGTTGAGCGTTAAGGTGATAAGACCTCACCAGAAGGGACTCGTGGAGCTGCTCGGAAAGTCCAACAGAATTCTCGAACCGGGAATACACTTCATAATCCCTTTATGGAGCGCGCCAGGGTCGTGGAATCGAGCGCGGGCACTATCTCGTGGAGCTTGAGGGAGATAAAGGGTAGCCCTTCTGATGGGAACAGGAGACCGAACATATGAGACACCGTTGAAGTCCTCCGCGTTGACGGGGTCAAACTGACAGTCAGGAGGGTATAAAGGAATCTCCCACGATTCCTCCAGCGTTTTTCAATCCCTATCCTCTTTTGAACATCCGACCTAGAGGTACTTAAACTCCCTGACGTATTGGCATCCCGTTGCCCAAAGGGTTTAAATCCCCGTTGGAGAAAGGGACACTATGCCACCGATACTGGTCGTAAGCTCGGGCGTGCTGGCAATTGAACCGTGGATGAATTGACTGTTCTTCGGTTAGCTTTGATTGGCTGATTGCTTGCGTCCGGTTTGGTTGGACCATCGCTACCGTTATAAACCCACTCTCAAAGCCCCTTGAGGTGATAAGATGATTGATAAGGTTTACTGTTCCGATGTCAGGCCCGAGATGGAGGGCAAACGTGTTAAACTCGCCGGATGGGTTTACCGAAAGAGGGAAGTTGGAAAGAAGGTCTTTATAGTCCTCCGCGACTCCAGTGGAACCGTGCAGACCGTATTTAAAAAGGAGCTGGGCGAAGTGGCCTACTCTGAGGCAAAGAATGTGGGAATTGAGTCCAGCATTATCATCGAAGGAACCGTCAAGGCCGACCCACGCGCCCCGACTGGAGCAGAGGTGCAGGCTGATAGGATCCAAATCATACAGAACGTTGACTTCTTCCCGATAACGAAGGACGCCAGTCACGAGTTCCTGCTAGACGTCAGGCACTTGCACCTCCACTCACCCAAGGTCACCGCGATAATGAAGACCAAGGCGGCGATGATGCAGGCCGCGCGCGAATGGCTCACCCAGGACGGCTGGCACGAGGTCTTTCCTCCAATACTCGTTACAGGAGCCGTTGAAGGCGGAGCGACCCTCTTCAAACTCAAGTATTTTGACAAGACGGCCTACCTCAGCCAGTCTGCCCAACTCTACCTCGAAGCGGCCATCTTCGGCCTCGAGAAAGTCTGGTCTCTCACGCCGAGCTTCAGGGCCGAGAAGAGCAGGACGAGGAGGCACCTCACCGAGTTCTGGCACCTTGAGCTTGAAGGGGCATGGATGGATTTGAACGACATCATGAAGGTAGAGGAGGAGCTCGTCAGCTACATGGTGCAGAGGACACTCGAACTCAGGAAGAGTGAGATTGAGCTCTACCGCAAGGATGATCTGAAGACCCTCAAGAACGCCGTCCCGCCCTTCCCAAGGATAAGCTACGACGAGGCGATAGACATCCTCCAGGGCAAGGGCGTTGAGATAGAGTGGGGCGAGGACATGGGTGCCGACGAGGAGAGGATCCTCACCCAGGAGTTTGAAGCCCCGTTCTTTGTCCACGGCTATCCAAAGGGCATCAAGGCCTTCTATATGAAGGAGGATCCGGGCGATCCAAGGAAGGTCTTAGCGGCGGATATGCTCGCGCCGGAGGGTTACGGTGAGGTGATCGGCGGTTCCCAGCGTGAGGACAGCTATGAAAAGCTCGTCGAGCGCATAATCGAGGAGGGAATGAACCCGAAAGACTATGAGTGGTACCTCGACCTCAGGAAGTATGGTTCAGTCCCACACAGCGGCTTCGGCCTCGGCCTGGAGAGGCTCGTCGCATGGGTCCTCAAGCTCGACCACGTCCGCTGGGCCACGCTCTTCCCGAGGACGCCGAGCAGGCTGTATCCGTGAGCTTGCTTTTTCTCACCCTTTTTGTTTCGCAGTACTGAGGTCTCAAAAAGGAAAATTAGAGCATTATGGTCTTAAAATCTAAAAAGAACCGTCGTTGTGCGAGAATCTATCTGGCTCCAGAATTAGGAGCAGCCTATCCCCCTTCTTAGCGATACCCATTAAATACTGACTTTGTTGAGATTCTAGTGCCCGAGGAACTTTTTCAATTTGTTCTTCACTCAAGGACACGACATCAGAGACATCATCCACAACAAAGCCCACAATGTCATTCCCATTATCAATGAGAATTATTTTTTTGTCTTTAATAGACCCCTCTTCGTAGTACCCAAGGATCTTTTTCAAATTCAATATCGGGATCACCTGCCCCCTTAGATTTACAATACCTTCCACTTCCTTAGGTGCCTGCGGTACCTTTGTTATTGGCATCATCTCCTTGATCTCGCGAACTTTCGAAATCTCCATGCAGAACTCCTCTGATCCGATGGTAAATGCAACGAACTGGTGCTCCATAAGTCCACCCCCAAAATGGTAGGAAAAGTTTAAAGTCCCTTGGCCAGGAGGGTCATGAGATACTCCATCCTTTTTTGTAGTTCATTTGTTGCCCGGGAGATCTCTTCGAGGGCAGCATTCTGTTCCTGAGCAGAGGAGCTAACTTCTTCCGCAGCTGCAGTATTCTCCTCGGCACTTGCGGCGAGAGAATCCACAGCATGGAGAACTTTCTGAACCTCATTCTCCGCCTCTTCAACCTTCTGTTTCAGTTCTTCCATCTGTGGTCCAAGCTCAGACACGAGTTCGTTGATGTTGGTCATATACGCGATGGTCTCTTCGAGGATACTACTTGCTTCTTCTACTACATTAACACCATTCTCAGCCGCGTTGGCAGCTTCATCAACCCTTTCAGTCATTGTCTCAATTATTTTTTTGATATTATTCGCGGCATCCTTACTTTCCTCTGCAAGTTTACGAATCTCCTGAGCGACAACTGCAAAACCTCTACCTGCCTCTCCGGCACGGGCGGCTTCTATGGCTGCATTCAGAGCCAAGAGGTTTGTCTGCCCGGCAATACCAGTAATAACATTGGTTATCTCACTGATCTGTTTTCCCATCTCCTTCACGGCCTGGATAGTTTGTGTAATCTGTGTCATAACATCCTGGATCTTCGTAATCTCCTGAGTTGCAAGTCTACCCCTCTCTTCTCCCTCCTTGGAGATGGAAACGACCTCATCCACGGCCGCACTTACATGGTCTGTGGCTTGGCCTGTAACTGCAACGGCATCCTGGACGACATCCATTGCGTCTTTGATTTCAGAAATCGTCTCCTGTTGGCGCTGGGCCTCAATGCTGACTTGGCTTATGGCCTCAGTTACCTGATTAACTGCTTCAGCGATATCTCTTATATTTTGAGAGAGGGAATCTATCTTTGACTGGACTTCATGTGAGACCTCGGATACGGTATGCACAGTAGGTCCAAGGGCTCCTTTGAGTTTTTCTAAGTTCCTGATAGCATCGTTGATTTTCGTTTGAACATGGGGATCAAGATTTTCTTTGGAAACTTCGCTCAGAATACGAGACACTTCATCAAAAGCTTCGTTAATGGACTCTTCCAAGCCGCTCTCTCTTGAGGAATGACCAAAGTTTGAATATGTTGCTTGCTGCATGACATTTCCCTCCGGTTGTAGAGTGCAGGGTGTTATACATACCGTTTTATTTTAATAAATAATTTTTGTGTATATGTCTGTGTAGGTTATTGTGTATGTGATGGTTAGTCTGAAGTTGGTTACGCCGTAGAGTTTTTTTTCAATGTCACACAGGCGAACAAGTTTTTGGAAAAAGCTTGACCAAAAGAGTTCCTTTTCTCACAGATAAGCGGTAGCATTAGCGTGCACTTTCCAGGTTCCCGCTGTGAGGGTTGCCCAAGAAGATGCTTTTAAACAGTTTGCGTTCTATTCTGGCGTCCGGAGGACGCCTTGAGAAGAGCAAACACTGAGAAATGATAATTAATGGGTAAACCCCTCTGAAAACCTGGCATCCACAGAATAACACGCGCTTTTTCTGCCATCCGTCGGGACACTTGAACGACAGTGAGAGCGGCGCTTTGCGAAGCAAGCAAACTTTGCAGTACAAGGTTTTTGATCAAAGGGCGAACTTCCCGAAAAATTCAAGAATGAGTTTGCATGTCTCCTCAAGTCGCAAGCTCAAAGCGGGTTTGCACCTGAA
>Ga0256829_1000971_pt1 | contig 24933 bp, 27 predicted proteins | sample 131447metaG_FD_185979 | JGI IMG/M metagenome (GOLD analysis project Ga0256829, IMG submission 185979) | Hydrothermal vent microbial communities from Lau Basin, Pacific Ocean - 131-447 | ecosystem: Environmental > Aquatic > Marine > Hydrothermal vents | place: Pacific Ocean: Lau Basin | collected...
GGCCGGTCCGACTTCGGCAGCTTTAAAGCAGATAAATTTCATATGGATGTGGATAAGCAAATTCTTCATCTCAAGGGCCGGGTCAGACTGCATTACAACCCGGACTGACAGATAAAATACCAGAAACCGGAAATGATAAAATTTAATGACGCGAGTGAAAGAATAAAGTGTTGACAGGAAAATATATCAGGCGGCGGGCCTCCTCCCTCTTTATGGCGATCATATTCTGCTCCCCTGCCCTTGCGGCCACGGAACTTGACACGAAAACACCGGTCAATGTCAGTAAAGAGGTCGATATCAGCTCCGATGAGCTTGAAGCAAATCTGCGCAAGGATATAGTGGTCTTCGTCGGCAATGTGGTTGTAAAACAAAAAGGCCTTACCCTGAATTCTGACCGTGTTACGGTTTTCTACCAGACCAGAAAGGGCGAGAAATCCGCCATAACCCGGATTGATGCCTCGGGCAGCGTTAAATTAATCACCAAAACAGAAACAATACGTGCCACATGGGGCATTTATGATTTTATTGAAAAGATAATCACTTTGGGTGGCAAGGTTATTCTGAAAAGAAGTGACGGGGAAATAACCGGCAAACGCATGATTTATAACCTTGATACAGGTCTGATTTCCATTGATGGTGAGCATAAAAACAACGGACGGGTGAAAGGGCAATTCAAATTACCGGAGAAAAAATAGACGGGATACGTCACCGGTGACGGTAACTTTTTCACCGCAAAACTAGATATTACAGTATCTATTAACATTTATACGATAAAAGAAGATATGACCCAGAAACAGACATCTCAACTTCAGGAAAATGCTGCCGCTACGGTCCCTCATCTGGGGTCCGGACTGATTATTGATGCCGTGGAAAAGACCTTCAAAAAACGTCCTGTCCTGAAAGGCGTCAGCCTGAAGGTGGAAACAGGCGAAGTTGTCGGCCTGCTGGGCCCGAACGGCGCCGGCAAGACAACCACATTTTATTCCATGATCGGACTGATTGAGCCGGATGCAGGGCGGGTTCTGCTGGACGGCCATGATATTACCTGCCTGCCCATGTACCGCCGGGCGCGGCTTGGCATTGGCTATCTGCCCCAGGAAGCCTCTATCTTCCGGGGACTGACTGTTGAGGAAAATATCTGGGCCGTTCTTGAAATATGCGAAGCAGACAGAAATATCCGCGAGGAAAAGCTGGAAAACCTGCTTAATGAATTCTCCATCACCCATATCCGCCATGCCTCGGCCCTTGCCCTGTCGGGCGGCGAACGCAGGCGGGTTGAAATTGCCCGTGCACTGGCCACCAACCCGGCCTTCATATTGCTTGATGAGCCATTTGCCGGCATTGACCCCATCGCCATTGCCGACATCCGTGAGCTGGTTTCCCATCTCAAGGATCGGGGAATCGGGGTTCTGATTACTGATCATAATGTCCGTGAAACCCTTGATATCATTGACAGGGCATATATCATTTATGACGGGCAGGTATTAATGTCGGGAACACCTGAAGAAATTGTCACCAACAAGGATGTTCGTCGTGTATATTTAGGGGACAGCTTTAGTTTATAAAGCGGGATAGAAAATATGGCCCTTTCGCCACGAATGGAATTAAAATTATCGCAATCTCTGGTCATGACGCCCCAGCTGCAGCAGGCCATAAAATTGCTGCAATATTCCAATATTGAACTGGTGGATTTTGTTACCCGGGAAATTGAGAAAAATCCCCTTCTTGAGCTTGGCGACAACAGCCAGACCGAAAAGGACAGGGATGTTCGCCCCGATCCGCCGGGTGAAAGCAGCGAGGCGAAACCCGTTGCCACAGTCGACGATTACCTCAACAATCCCGGCGGCGAAAATCAAAATTCTGAATCGGCGCTTGATACGAATTTTGACAATGACTTCACGAATGACTGTTCTATTGACAATGTCGCCAATTCTGCCCCGAATAATGATCTGGGCATGAGTTCAAAATCAATGATTGGCGGCGGCGGCAGTTTTGACGGGACGGATTTTGCCATGGAGTTGCGGCTGTCCGAAACCGTTACCCTGAGCGATCACCTGCTGGAACAACTGAATTTGCTGTCCGAAGAAGCCAATGATAAAATCGTCATCCGCTTTTTAATCGGTATGCTTGACGAGGCGGGATATTTATCGGAAAGCAGTGAATTGATTGCCGAACGCTTTGGCTGCGATGTTGCTGAAATAGAGCGTATTCTGGTCATTGCCCAGACTCTTGAACCCGCCGGAGTCTTTGCCCGTGACCTGAAAGAATGTCTTAAAATTCAACAAAAGAACAATGACCGACTTGACCCGGCCATGGATATACTGCTTGATAATCTGGACCGGCTGGCCAAAAGGGATTATAATGGCCTTATGCGATTATGCGGGATCGATACGGAAGACCTGAAGGATATGATCGAGGAAATACAGCTCCTCAACCCAAAACCTGGACTGGCCTTCAATACAAGTATTTCCCAAACGGCAATCCCGGATGTTTTTATCCGCAAGACACCAAGTGGCTGGATGGTTGAACTGAATAACGAAACCCTGCCCAGGGTTTTGCTTAACAACCGTTATCTGCGGGAAGTAAAAAGCCACGCAAAAGGCAAAAAGGACAAGGATTATCTGGCCGAATGCACGGCCTCGGCCAGTTGGCTGATCAAGGCGCTGGATCAACGGGCCAGAACTATTTTGAAAGTTTCATCGGAACTGGTAAAGCATCAGGAGAAATTTTTTGAAAAAGGTATTAAATATCTCAAACCGCTCAATCTGAAAACAATCGCAGATGCCATAGAGATGCATGAAAGCACGGTGAGTCGGGTAACATCGAACAAATTTATCTCGACAAATCGCGGTATTTTTGAAATGAAATATTTCTTCACAACTGCCATATCTTCTATGGGCGGGGAGGATAGTCACTCGTCAGAATCCGTTAAATATATAATTCAGGCATTGATCGATGCCGAAGAACCAAAAAAAATTCTCTCCGATGACAAACTGGTAAATATTCTGAAATCAGAAGGTATTGATATAGCAAGGAGAACTGTTGCGAAATATAGAGAAGCCCTGAATATTCCTTCTTCCATACAACGGAGAAGAATCAAAAATGCCGCTTTTTAAAAAAACTATGCAGGCAAAAAACAGATAGCGTTTCCTGCACAAAGCGGTCAAATCGGAGGCACTGAATGCTTTCATTCATGCGTCCATTACAGCGGAATTTGGTCCGGGCTTGACAAAGATCAAGACAGGCACTAAATTCCCCGGCTTTGTACAATAGTTGATATATTTTTAATATAAAATATTGTACTGGCTCTCATTAAACAAGCTATCTGGGAATGGTCGAATTAAAATGAATATAATCGTTACTGGCAAACAAATGGATATTGGTGACAGCCTGAGGTTATATGTAGAAGGTCATATTGACGGTATTGTTGACAAGTATTTTGATCATTCAATTGACGGAACTGTAACGATATCCAAAAATGCCCATCTGCACCGCGTTGATTGTAATGTTCATCTGGGTAATGGCGTATATCTCCAATCCCATGCGGAAGAAAAGGACGTTTATGCCGCCTTTGACGCCGCCGCCGAAAAAATGGAAAAAAGATTGCGGCGCTATAAAAGACGCCTGACAAATCATCATAAAGAACGTCCGAACGGCACAACTGTTTTCCCGGCCCAATATAATGTATTTGCTGCGGAAGATGAAAATAAGGAAGATATTGACGATAATCTGCAGGCTGCTATCATTGCAGAAATGCAGCTTGATATACCGGAAGTATCCGTAAGTGATGCCGTTATGAGGCTGGACCTTGGTGAATTACAGACACTGATGTTCCGTAACAGCGGCCATGGCGGCTTAAATGTGGTCTATCGCCGTACAGACGGCAATATCGGCTGGATAGACCCGAAAGTGGATTAACAACAGAAAAATGTCCGTATGGAAATTACTGACCTGATAAATCTGAACTCTATTATTCCGGACCTCAAGGCGTCGAGCAAGAAACAGACCTTGCAGGAATTGGCAGATTACGCTGAAAAAATCATCCCCAGAACACATCAGGATATTCTTGATGTGTTGCTGGAAAGGGAAAGACTGGGAACCACCGGTGTTGGTCATGGCGTTGCCATTCCACATGGCAAGTTTTCAGACCTGGACCGGCCCTACGGGCTTTTCGCCCGACTGGAGCAACCGGTTGATTTTGAATCACTTGATGATCAGCCGGTTGATCTTGTTTTTCTGCTGCTTGTTCCTGAAACAGCGGGGGCCGACCACCTCAAGGCTCTGGCCAAAGTATCGAGGTTGCTCAGGGACAAGAGTATCTGCGAAAAATTGCGCGGCTCTGAAAGTGGTGATGCCATCTATGCCATACTGACATCGCTGTCGCGCTCAAGCCACGCGGCCTGAGACGGAAAACAACGCTGCTGGAACACAGGAAACAGAGGAAGAGGGAGATTTATACTCCCTCGTCCGGTTTTTTTGCTGTCTTGTCAGAATAGACTTTACGGCGGAATTTCCGGGCCTTTTCTGCGTCGTCAGCAGGGACCGTCCCTTCGGCAACTTCCGGGACCCGGACCCAGCAATCAGTACCCCGCGTCCTGATTTCCCTGCAGGCAACCTGAGCTTCTTTCAAGCTTGTCAGAGGGCCGGCATTCAGGCGATAATAGAAACCATGGGGGCCGCCTTTATATTTGGCCTCGCCAAGGTCGATCTCTGACCGTCGGGGTTCCAGAGTACCAATAATATCAAAATATTTCTTTTTCAGTTTTTTCCATCCGGGCATCAATTCGGATTTCTTGCGATAAGCCGCAATCTGCAGCGCCCATCCCTGCGGACCAAGCAACGGCGGGACGTCCTTGTCTTCTTCCGGTTCAACAACCGCCATCGGCTCAGGCGGGACTTCCATCAGACGGGCAACCGTAACATTCCTGGTTCTGCTGTGATCGTCATAGGCTTCATTGGCGGGTTTGGCCAGGCTGGTTTTAGGGCTGGTGGACTGCCGCACGACCGTATCAAAGCGCGCCTCGGATGTGAGGCCGGCAAGAACCCGGAAGTAGCTGAGATTTTCATTGGTCAGCTCAGGGCCGTTGTCAATGGCCAGCAGGCGTGAAGACATGACCTCGTTACCGGCAAGGGCAAATGCCATGGCCAGATTCTGTCGCTGGCTGGCACCGGCATCCTTATGCTGTGCCGCCCGTTTCAACATATCAATGGCCTGATCATAACGTGACTGCAGGGCTAGGGACATACCATAGTTGGTCAATATTTTAAGGTTATCCGGATCAATATCCAGACCGTCTTTATAGGCCGCCATGGCCGCCCCGACATTGCCCTGTAGTTCAAGGGCCAGGGCAAGACTGCTGATGGATTCCACATCACGGGGATTGAGAGAGACGGCATCATTCAGCATGGGGACCGCCATGGCCGGGCGATGAAGGGCAATATATGTTTTGCCCAGTCCCCGGAGGGCGCGCAGATTCTTTTCATTGCGCGACAGGGCCGACTGATAGGCCTGCTCCGCCCCCTGATACTGGCCGACAGCCCGCAGACTGTCGCCAAGACCAACCAGAGGTTCCGACGCAAAAGGATGATATTTCATCGCCCTGCGATAGAGTGGAATAGCCGCATTATAATCGCCTTCCCCGGCCATTTCATTGGCCAGCGCCACAAAACTGCTTTCCGTGGCAGAAGACTCCGCAGGGGCCACATCCTGCACATCCCGGCTGGTGACATTATCATAATTTGCCGCCTGAAAATCGGTCCCGCCGGAGCAGGAGGCCAGAAACAGGGGAACTGCTACTGTGGCCAGCAGTCTGCCGAGCTTTATTCCATATGTCCCGCAAGGAATAGTTTTTGTCAAATTCTTGTTAATTTCAGTCATTCTGGTCTCCATTTCGCAGGGCCGTCCGTTTCTCCGGATACCCTACCCGTTTTGAGATGCAACTTTCAACAAAGGGATCTTATCGCTGTTTTCACGGAGATAACAGTCCAGAGCTTCGCTGATAATGACCTGACAGCTTTTGCGCGTATGGGCGGAAAATAACCGCAAATTCAGGTGATCCTCTTCTTCCATACGCAATGTCATGGCAATACGTTTGCCAGCCGCAGGCTTTTTGAGCGATTTGGTGGTATCTGATTTTCCGGTCGAAACTTCCCCCTCGACAGAATGAGTCCGCTTTTTTTCAGAAAGCCCGCGCGGTTGCTGTGCTTTAACAGCAGATTCTTTATTATCTGTTACAGGTGATTTTATTTCCGGAGCAGGAAACCGGTTCAATACCTGCTGATTGAGTAATAATGATGCTGATGACGGTGCCGCCGCCCCTTTTCTCGCCAGTAATGCCCCTGTCAACCGGGATGCCTGTTTTACATTTTTTACTTTTTTCATGTCATTAAGCCTGTACCTGTTTACGACCGAAACCACTACGCTGGTTTAATACTTTTCCCTGGATTGCCTGATGCTGGAATACTGTTCTTCGGAAATTTTTCTCAAGTCTGTCATTGATATATTCCCAGAGGTCTTCAATTTCCACGGCGGATTTTCCTTTTGGATTTACTTCCATTACGGTTCTGCCGTCAATCATCGACGACGCATATTCTGTTCTGTGATAAAGGGTGATCGGCGCCACAGTTCCATGCTGCGACAGGGCAATTGCCGCATCAGAGGTAATCCGCGCCCGTGGTGTCGCCCCGTTAACCACAAACATAAACGGCTTGTCTGTGCGGTCCGCCAGTTCAACCGTAGCCCCGGCAGCACGCAAGTCATGGGGGCTTGGCCGGGTCGGGATAATAATCAGGTCAGACACCGCAATGACACTCTGAATTGCCAGGGTGATTGCCGGCGGAGTATCAATAACAGCCAGTTTAAACCCCTGAACCCGAAGTTCGTCCAGATCTGTAATCAGGCGTGAAACATTGGTCTGGGCAAAGGCCGGAGTCGGGGCTTCCCGCTCATTCCACCATTCTGTCAGACTGCCCTGCGGGTCCGTATCAACCAGAACCACCGGCCCCGCCCCCGCAAGTTCCGCCTGCACAGCAACATGACCGCTTAATGTCGTCTTGCCCGATCCGCCTTTTTGTGAGGTAAACGCCAATACACGCATATATTTCAACCCTGTTCCATTTTCAGTAAGCAGCCGTTACAATGAATATACGGCATCACCCGTATAATTATGCTGTGCAGGTCTTAAGAAATCGTAAAATATAGATGTCTTTTTCTATTCTAACACTTTGATAATCAATGGATTATTTATAAAATTTTCACTATATTGTCTTATATAAGTGATCAAAAGCTGCTAAAATGCTCATCCGGGCATAGCGTCAAGGAGCAAAAATGATAAAAAAATCTCTGAATAGAGGCCAGCTCATGGCCCTGTTAATTTTATCAGGCGGGCTGTCACTGGCCCATGAAACGGCCTCTGCGACTGTTGCAGACGGAGTCTATGCCTATGAAAAAGGCAATTATGCCGTTGCCCGGTCCGAATGGCTGCCCTATGCGGCGCTGGGCAATCCCAATGCCCTGTATAACCTGGGACAGCTCTATCGGATGGGGCGCGGTGTTGATACGGATTACCTTAAGGCCCGGGAATATTACCTGCGTGCCGCTGAAAAAGGTCATGTCGGGGCTCAGCGCAATCTGGGAACGCTTTATTATTTTGGCCGAACAGGAAAAGTTGACTATAAACAGGCGCTTGAATGGCTGACCAGGGCGGCCATTAACCAGGATTCCAGATCGCAGCTTATGGTCGGCATCATGTATTACAATGGGGAGGCCGGACAGAAAGATTATATTAAGGCCTATGCCTGGATCACTCTGGCGGCAAAAGGCGGCCTTGGAAAAGCCAAAACCACTCTCGACAAACTGGAGGACATCATGACGTCTGCCCAGATCGCCGAGGCCCGGAAGCTGGCCCCTACCCTGACTTCCCGTAAATTATCCCCGGATGACGTCGGCCTTATGGTCAGGCAACAGAAAGCCAATGACCTCCCCGATACCCCGGAATTGACCAAGCCGACACCACCGGCGGCGGCAGAAACGAAAGAAGCGGCGACGGAGCCCCCCGTTGCCACTGCCGAGGCAGATAACTACCGGGTTCAACTTGGCTCATATCACACAGAAGACTCTGCCCGGCAAGGCTTGAAAGCCCTGAAAAAAAAGCTGACGGATATTATCGCAGACCGTGAGGATAATATTGAATTTGCCGATCTTGGCACGCGGGGCATCTTTTACCGCCTGCAACTCGGCCCGTTTGAAAGCCGGGCAAAGGCCGATAAATTTTGTGCAGAACTGAAAGAAAACGGCCAGAATTGCTATAGTGTCAAAGCACCCTGAAGGTGACTTCCTGTAAACCCCGGACACTATTGCCCATATATATCCTGTCAGCCGCCTGTATATCGGCGGGCGTCAGATATTTTTCAATCAGCGTGACCGTCGGGTCCAGCAACAGGGATTGCCGTAAGGTGCCGTTCAGCACACCGCTGTCAAGGGAAGGCGTATAAAGATATTTTCCTCGTTTCAGGAATATATTATTAAAGCTGCCTTCGGTAAGATTGCCATTTTCATTGAGGAAAATAACATCATAACTGCCATATTTATCCTTATGATATTTTAGCTCCCGAAGGTAAAGCGCGCGGTCCGTTGTTTTATGGAATATCATGGCATTACAACTGTCTATCACCTTGTCCGAAAGCGTAATCAGAGGGTTATCATTTTGGTGATTATCCTCTATCGGACAGGATGTCAGGGAAATTTCGCCGGTTCGGGATGACAGCAGACGTATTTTCCAGCATCGGTCCGGGGCAAGAAAGGCGACATGGCTTCGCAGGCAGTCCGTAATCTGATTCTGCTCCAGCCTGTAGTCAAAATAGCGGGCTGAGGCCGCAAGGCGTGCCATATGCAGATCAAGCAGATAAAAGCCCTCCTCTTCAGACCAGCGCAGCGTTTCAATCAGATCAAAATCCCGGATGTCAGCCCTGGCAAATTCAGCCTTCAGCAGGCATTCCTCATATTCAGCAGCAGCATCAGAATCAGCGACAATGCCGCTGCCAATCCCCATTTCTCCCTTTCCCTTATGGTCGATTGTGATCGTACGGATCGGAACGCTGAAACAGCAGTCATTGTCCGGGGTGATATAGCCAATGGCCCCGGTATATATGCCGCGTGATGATTTTTCCAGCTCGGCAATGATTTCCATCGCCCGGATTTTCGGGGCGCCGGTGACCGAACCACAGGGGAACAGGGCCGTGATCAAATCGACTATATCAGGATTATCCCGGACCTCCGACATTATAGTTGAGGTCATCTGGAACAGGGTGCGATATTTCTCCACCTCATAAAGGCTTTTTACACTGACCGAGCCGGGAGAGGATATTTTAGCCATATCATTGCGTAAAAGATCAACAATCATAAGGTTTTCTGCACGATTCTTCTCGTCATACTTTAAAAATTCTGCTTGTCGCTGATCTTCCTCGTTGCTGCGTCCCCTCGGACAGGTGCCCTTCATGGGGCGGGTAGTGATTATGGGTCCGGTTTTGCTGAAAAACAGTTCGGGGCTGAGGGACAGAACAGATAAGTGATCCGAGGTGATGAAGGCGCCATATTCCACCCGCTGCGCCTGTCTCATCGCGGCATAACAGCTTTCCGCCGAGCCGCTAAAGTCAAACAGCGCTTTCAGGGTAAAATCAACCTGATAAATATCCCCTGCCTTCAGATATTCGGCGATTTTTACCATTGCCACCTGATAGTCTTCCGGTGAGATATTCAGCCGCATCTCGCCGAGGTGATAATTATCCCTGTCCAGTTTATCGTTCCAATATGCCTCATTATCCGCAGAATTCAGGGCAATACGCTCCTCATAAATCCCGAGGGATATAAAGGGCATGCCCGGCGGGGCTTGCGGCGGCATGACCAGCCGGTCCTCGAAAGAAAGCCCGACCTCATAGCTGATCCATCCGGCGGCAAAATAGCCTTCTGCGAGATAATGCCGCAACCGTTCGAAAGACGGCAGGATTTCCTGTTGGCTGACTGCTGTGATCAGGTCAACAGGATGATCAAATCTATAGGCTGCCGCGCGCCGGTTTACCGCCCGGCTGTTATCCAGATAAACCGAGAAATTTCCATCTGTTTTCTGCTTCATATGACCGTGACCAGAGACTCATAAAAGAACAAGTAATACTGTATAAATCAGAGTGTGACCACCCTTCCGCCACTATGGGTCAGCCTGGCCTTTACAGCAGGCAGTTGCTTCAGACATTTTTCTATATCCCCTTCCGGCATCGCGCAGAAGGCGGTCGACAGGCTATCCGCCAGCGTGGCGGTGGGTGCCGTGACTGTCACCGACAGATATCTGTTGGCACTAAGCCCGCTATGGGGATCAAACAGATGGTTATAACGCCCCGTGGCCTCAAACCGGTCTCCGATTGGCGAGGATGTCGCCACGGCGCCCTGCATGATATCAAGAATTTGCGAAAATTCTCCGGGATGTTCAGGGTCCATAAGACCGATACGCCACGGAGATTTATCCGCCTGTGGCCCGAGTGCGCGATATTCGCCGATATCAACCAATACAGACGTCATGCCTGTTTTTTTCAGATAGTCAGAGACCTGATCAGTGACATAGCCCTGGGCAATGCCGTTCAGGGTTGCTGCCATTCCCCGACGGTCAAATGCCACCCTGCCCCGGGAAAGAAACAGTTTTCTATGGTCAACAAGCTGTCGGATATCCGATAACCGCTCATCCTCAGAGGCGCCGCCCGGATATTGGGCAAAAAAGGAGTGATAATATTTCCACAGGGGCTGCACCGTAATATCAAAGGCCCCGGCGGTCATAAGGCTTGCCTTCTTTGCCGCGCGCATCAAGTCATAAAATTCCGGCGCCGGGTTATAGAGAACCCCCTCGCGATTTAATTCCGATAGCGCGGAGCTTTCCCTGTAAAGGCTGAAAAGCTGTTCCATTTTCCGGATGATTTTCACCGATCCCTGAATGATGCGGCGCGCCGTCACGGCGTCATGATGGTAAAGCTGCAGCGAGACTTCCGCCCCGAGGGCAAAACCATGCCAGCTGTATAATTCTGCCCGGCGTTGCCTGACCATCGCGAGTCCGGCGCACGGCGCGGCAAGATATGTTGCCGCTGTTGCGGCCATCAATTTGATAACTCTTCTTCTTTTGATCATCCCGGTCATAATCTTACTCATACATAGCCGTCTGGTTCTGTGAATTTTTTATAGTAATAAGTTTTTGCTATTGATAATGCAAATCATTTCTGTTATCTCCTTTTTATAGTTAATGTAAATAATAATTATTATTAGTTTTAGGAAGGAAATCAAGTGACCCGTAATATGGTAAAAACCGGCACAGCTGCCCTGACAATAGCCATGGTCTTTACATCATCAAGCGTATTTGCCGACCAAATCCCCTCCAAACAGGAAATGTGGAAAATTATTCTACAGCAGCAGAAGCAAATCAAAAGGCTTGAGGACATCGCAGGAATTTCCAATAAAAAAATTGCCGAAAACAGGGAAAAAATAGACGCAACAGGAGATATGCTCGAACAGGTTTCACAGAAAGGCAGCAGCAGTCAAAGCGCCCACACCACTGTCGGGGGATATGCGGAATTACACTATAACGGTGGCAAGGCCGACCAGATAGACCTGCATCGTTTTGTTGTTTTCCTCAGCCATGAGTTCAGTGATAAAATCCGCTTTTTCAGTGAATTTGAAGTCGAGCATAATACGGTGGAGGAAGGAGCCGCCGGGGCCGTGGAAGTAGAGCAGGCCTTTGTCGAAATGGACCTGAATGACAGGAACAAGCTGTCTGTCGGCCTGCAACTGATCCCGGTTGGTATTCTGAATGACACCCATGAGCCACCGACATTTTACGGTGTCGAGCGCAATCAGGTTGAAAAGAATATTATCCCGACCACATGGTGGGAAGCGGGGGTCAGGCTGAGTGGTGATCTCGGCGAAAATTTTGGCTATGATTTTATGATTCATTCCGGTCTTGATACCAGCGGACAGGGCTATAAAATCCGTAAAGGCCGCAATAATGTCAGCGAGGCCCCGTGGAAGAACAGTGCCTTCACTGCCCGGTTAAGCTGGCATGGCATTCCCGGCATCAAAATCGCCGCATCTTTTCAATATCAGGATGATATTACCCAAAGCAGCCTTGTTGATAAAAATGCCTCTGCAACCCTGTTCGAGATTCATACCGACAGCAAACGGGCCATAAGCGAAAAGGGCAGCATTGCCCTGCGCGCGCTGTTTGCCCAATGGAATATTCAGGGCTATTCGGCCAGAATGTCCGGTCGGAATATCCAGCGCGGCTGGTATGTGGAACCCTCTTATAAAATCACCATTGACGCGGGCCAGACCATTGGCTTTTTCAGCCGCTACAGCCAGTGGGATAACGAGGCCGGGGATAATATCAACAGCACCAGCCGCCGGACCAGCATTGGTGTCAATTACTGGCCTCATGAAAATGTCGTCGTGAAACTGGATTACCAAATTGATAATTTTGCCAAATCCGGCGCGGAAGACAACCGGATCAATCTTGGTCTTGGTCTTCAGTTCTAAAAGCGCCGGACCTGTACCACCATGACCCTTCTTACCAACGGGTCATGCAGGATTTTATTACTGATGTCCTTCAGGGTTTTTTTCAGGCGCGGATAGTCCACACTCTGCGGGCTATCCGCCTTGCCGACCGATGTTGAACTAAAATGGCGCAAGAGGGCGTCCCGGATTTCAGGCAGGCTGTGGATAACCGCCATCTTGTTTTCATTGCCATTCACCTCCATCGAAAAATCAATCATCATATTCCCCGAAAGATGATGATTATAGATTATCGGTATGGTGACGCGCTCCATTTTGACAAAATGCAGATCGAGTTCGGGTTTTTCGACAACGGGTTTTTCTTCCGGTTCTTTCTGCTGTTCATCGCCCCCCATCATCATAAAGGCAGCAAATCCCCCGCCACCGCCCAGCAGCAACCCGGCAAGCAACCCGATGATCAGCAATTTCTTGCTGCCGCCTTTTTTGTCTTCTTTTGCCACTTCCGGCGCTTTTTCCTGCTTATCAGCCATGTATCAACCCTCTGTCATCGTTAAAAATGGCGAAAGCCCTGAATATCTTCCATCAGGTTATTGCCATCTTTATTCCTGATCGCGATCTGTCTTTCTGCGGTCATTTGCCCTATTCCGGTCAGGGGAAGATCAAGCTCCCCCGCCAGTTTCCGGATATCTTCACGGGCCTGCCTGTCAGCGGTAAATAACAGTTCGTAATCATCACCACCGGCCCATATAAGGTCCTTATACGCCGGGAAGCTTGCCAAAATCTTACCAGCCGCATCTGACAGGGGAATTAAATCGGGGTTGATCTCCGCACCAAGCCCGGACAGGGCACAGATATGGCGGATATCCCCGGCAAGACCATCGGAAATATCCATAGCGGCAGTGGCAATTCCCACAAGTTTCCGGCCAAGCGCCAGCCGGGGTTCGGGCAGATAATAACGCTGCTCAAGGAATTTATTTTTTTCAGGTATATCCCCCTTGAGACAATTCAGGCCAAGCGCCGCATCACCAAGACAGCCGGAGACATAGATATCATCCCCGACCCGCGCCCCGGCCCGGCGCAAGGCCCTGCCCTGCTCCACCGTGCCAATCGCCGTCACCGAGATCATCAGCGGCCCGTCGGTTGAAACCGTATCGCCGCCGAACAGGGACCAGCCAAACCCGTCCTGATCCTGCCGAAGACCTTCGCAGAATTTGCCGACCCATTCTTCAATATTTTTCATCTTTTTTGGCAGGGCGAGCGCCAGCAGATAGCCCAGTGGCTCAGCCCCCATTGCCGCAAGGTCCGAAAGATTTACCCTGAGCGCCTTCCGCGCCACATTATCCGCCGGATCATCGGCAAAGAAATGAATATCCGCGACAAGTGCATCCTTGCTAAAGACCAGATCGCGGCCCGCAGGCGGGGTCAGGATAGCGGCGTCATCCGTCAGGCCGAAAGCGGGCGTCCCCGGAGACGCCAGAGGGGCAAAATAGCGGGCAATAAGATCAAATTCACCGGCGTCCTGCATATCACTCCATTGCTTAACGGATGCTTTTTGCGAGCTTGTCCAGCACACCATTGATAAAGCCGGGTTTGCTGTCCTCGAAAAAAGCCTTGGCAACCTCGACATATTCATTGATGACGACAGAGGTCGGGACATCCGGTCTGCTGATCAGTTCACAGGTTCCGGCCCGCAATATCGCCCGGGCCACCGGTTCAATCCGCGCCAGTGTCCAGCCCTTGGCCAGAGCGCCCGCAACATGGTCATCTATTTCCGGCATCCGCTCCTCCACCCCCTGAACAAGGGTGGTGAAAAAGGCCTCGTCCGCCGGGGCATAATGATCGCCCTCGATAATCTCACCCAGGCGATGATCAATAAATTCGGCGATAACATTACGCGCCGCCTCATCATTTATTTCCATCTGATAGAGCGCCTGCACCGCGCCGAGCCGGGCGGCACTTCTTGTGGGGGCGGGGTTTTTAGCCATTATTTGCTCACTCCGAACTGACGTTTCAGCTCTATCATTCTGAGGGTCGTTTCTGCCACATAGCCGCCCTTGTTGCCCTTGTCAAGCGCGGCCCGCGCCCAGGCCTGTTCCCGGTTTTCCACCGTCAATATGCCATAGCCGATGGCGAGCCGGTCCCGGACTGCAAGGTCCTGTAACGCCCGCGCACTTTCACCGCAGACATAGTCATAATGGGATGTTTCCCCCCGGATGATACAGCCAAGAGCGATATAGCCGTCATGGTCCCCCTGTTCCGCATCCGCCGCAAAGCGGATGGCCGCCGGAATTTCAAAGGCCCCCGGCACCGAAATACGCTCATGCAATGCCCCGGCCTTGTCAAGGACCGCGACAGCGCCGCGCCGCAATTCCTCTGTGATGTCCTGATAATAGGGCGAATCGACAATCAGGATTTTTAACGGTCCGGACATGATTATTCTCCCGCCTTTTTCACGCCGATTTCCAGCGAGGGGTCAAATTTGCGCTGTTCAACAATATTCAGGCCATATCCTTCGATGCCGACCACATGCTGTTCGGTATTGGACAGCAGAATGAGGTCCCGTACCCCGATATCAACCAGAATCTGCGCCCCGATGCCGTAATTTCTGAGGAAAGTCTCCGTTGACAGATTTTTCTTGCCGGTCCGGCGGGCGATACTGTCGGTGATAATGGTTTTCGAGCTTTCGCGCAGATAGACCAGAATACCGCATTCCGCCCGGCCAATTTCCTCCATCGCCCGATGGAGCTGGCTGCGGCGCTTGCCTTTGGAGCTAAGCAAATCATCAAACAGGTTGAAGGGATGCATCCGGACCAGCACCGGTTTATCCTTGCGCGGCGTGCCCTTGATCAGGGCGAAATGCTGGGTATTGTCATCCTTGACCTCATAGACACATAACCGGAATTCGCCGCCATATTCCGAATCAATCACCGTTTCCTCAATACAGCCGACAAGATTATCGACCTTGCGGCGATAGGCGATCAGGTCGGCAATGGTCGCGAGCTTCAGATCATGCTTGCGGGCAAATTTTGCCAGATCCGGCAGGCGGGCCATGGTGCCGTCATCATTCATAATCTCGCAGATCACGCCTGCGGGATTAAGCCCGGCGAGGCGGGCAATATCAACTGCGGCCTCGGTATGGCCGGCCCGGACCAGAACCCCGCCGTCCCGGGCGACAATCGGGAAAACATGGCCCGGAGAGACAATATCATCGGCATTTTTCGCCGCATTGATCGCGACTGCAACCGTATGGGCGCGGTCTGCCGCCGAAATCCCGGTGGTAATGCCCTCCTTGGCCTCTATCGAAATGGTAAAGGCGGTATTATTGCGGGCGCGGTTATTAAGGCTCATCGGCGGCAACCCCAATATATCCGCCCGGTTTTTATCGACCGCCAGGCAAATCAGGCCCCGGCCATATTTCGCCATAAAATTAACCGCTTCCGGCGTCGCCATCTGGGCCGGGATAATCAGGTCCCCCTCATTTTCCCGGTCTTCATCATCAACCAGAATAAACATCCGGCCATTTTTGGCATCTTCAAGAACATCTTCAATCGGCGACAGGAAAGTTTTTGGCATAGTTGGGCTTTTCTTATTTAAGGTCATTCATTCTGGCGACATAACGGGCCAGAATATCCACTTCGATATTGACATTATCCCCAATTTTGGCATCGGAAAAACCGGTATTTTCCTGAGTGTGGGGAATGATGTTAATCCCGAATATAGCATTTTCTTTCCGGTCCGTCACTTCATTGACCGTCAGGGAAACACCGTCAATGGTCACCGAGCCTTTTTCGGCAATATATCCTGCAAGGGCGCGGGGAATTTCAACCTGCATCCTGATACTTTCGCCTTCGGGGGTGAGGCTGAGGATTTTACCGACCGCATCAACATGGCCGGTGACAATATGACCGCCGAGTTCCTCGCCAATCCGGAGTGCACGTTCCAGATTGACCCGACTGCCCTCGCGCCAGTGCCCGAGGTTGGTCCGCGACAAAGTTTCCGCCGAGGCATCGACCGCAAACCAGTCCGCCCCCTTGTCAACCACCGTCAGGCATACACCTGAGCAGGCGATGGACGCCCCAACATCAATCGTCGCGGTGTCATAGGCCGTGCCAAAGATTATTCGGGTATCGCCTTTTTGTTCAAGGCTCCTGACCGAGCCAACATCTGTAATAATTCCGGTAAACATTCTATAAACCTGTTATAAATTCCTGCCAGCAGTCTTTTCCACTCTGTCCGGTCCGGACAAGGGAAAATTCCGCTATGTCAGCCAAGTCCTCGACACCGATAGACGACAGTGCCGCCAGCCCGTCCCCGCCGATAATCGAGGGCGATCTGAACCAATAGAGACGGTCTACCAGACTTGCCCGGATCAGGGAAGCATTAACTTGCGCCCCGCCCTCTGATAACAGCCGGGTGAGACCGGCCTGCCCGAGAAGGGTCAGCATCTGCACCATATCCACCCTGCCCTGATGATCGCTGTCACAGAATATCACTTTCACCCCGGTTTTTTCCAGCCGGTCGGATTTTCTGCCCGGTTTCCCGGTGGTAATCACCCATGTCGGGATTTTCCGTGCCGTCGCCACCAGTTGGCAATCCTCGGCTATTCTAAGATGACTATCGACAACAACCCGCAGCGGGGAACGGTCCTCCAGCCCGGCGAGGCGACAGTCAAGGGACGGATTGTCGGCCAGCACGGTGCCAATCCCGACCAGAATGGCATCATGGGTGGCGCGCAGAAGATGGCCGCGCCGACGGGATTCCAACCCGGTAATCCATTGGCTGTGCCCCGATGCGCTGGCAATTCTGCCATCCAGAGATGAGGCGATTTTTACCGTTACCATTGGCCTCGTTTCCGCACAGCGTTTGAAAAACCCCTGATTGACCTGATCGGCCTCCGCCTGACATATCCCGCTTTCAACTTCGATCCCGGCCTGCTCAAGCAGGGCAATTCCCCGGCCTGATACCCGATGGTCAGGGTCCGGGGTCGCGACAACAATTCGGGCCAGTCCCGCCGCAATCAGCGCCTCGGCACAGGGCGGTGTCTCGCCGTGATGGGCGCAAGGCTCCAGCGTGACCCAGGCAGTCCCGCCGCGCGCGGCCTCTCCCGCCTGTGACAAGGCCAGCGTTTCCGCGTGGGGACGCCCGCCGCGCCCGGTCAGACCGCGTCCGATAATACGGCCATCAGGATCGGCGATCACACAGCCAACCGACGGATTGGGCCAGGTCAGGCCAAGGCCGCGCCGGGCCAGCCCGAGAGCCATTTTCATCATATGCTGATCGCTGTTCACGATACTGTCCCGTTCTGTCTTTAATTATGGCGCGGGGTCGGCTATTCGGCCAACAAATTCCTCAAAATCCCGGGCTTCGCGGAAATCCTTATAGACCGAGGCATAACGAACATAAGCCACCGTATCCATATTCTTCAGCCCTTCCATGATCAGCTTGCCGATCTGTTCGGTCTGAATTTCCGCCTCGCCCATACTTTCAAGCTGACGGACGATGCCGTTGATCAGCAGCTCGGTCCGGTTTTCCTCAATTGGCCGTTTGCGCAGGGCAAGATTAACCGAGCGTTCGAGCTTGTCACGCTCGAAAGGCATCTTCTTGCCGCTTTTCTTCAAAACGGTCAGTTCACGCAACTGCACCCGTTCAAAAGTGGTGAAGCGGGCGCCACAGCCATTGCAGGAACGTCTGCGGCGAATGGCGGAGTTATCCTCGGTCGGACGACTGTCTTTAACCTGGGTATCGTCATTGCCGCAAAAGGGACAGCGCATCTATCTTATCCTTGTTTAATAAATCGGGAAGTCCTTGCAAAGGGCGATGACTTTTTCCCGGACGGATGCCTCTGCAGCACTATTGTCATCAGGGTTGTTTTTCAGGCCATCCAGTATTTCAATAATATAATCGCCGATCAGCTCGAATTCCTCTGTACCAAAGCCGCGCGTGGTCCCTGCAGGCGTGCCAAGACGGATGCCGGATGTGACCATCGGTTTTTCCGGATCAAACGGAATACCATTCTTGTTACAGGTGATATTGGCCCGGCCAAGTGAGTTATCCGCATCCCGTCCCGTCAGGCCAAGGGGCCGCAGATCAACCAGCATCAGATGGGTATCGGTGCCGCCGGAAACTATATCGCAACCGCCTTTCACCAGACGGGCGGCAAGGGCGCGGGCATTTTCAACAACCCGATGGGCGTAATCGCGGAATTCAGGCCGCAGAGCCTCACCAAAAGCCACCGCCTTGGCGGCGATTACATGCATCAGCGGGCCGCCCTGCAATCCGGGAAAAACCGCAGAATTGATTTTCTTGCTCAGGCCTTCGTCATTGGTCAGGATCATGCCGCCACGCGGGCCGCGCAGGGTTTTATGAGTAGTTGTCGTCACCACATGGGCATGGTCAAGCGGGTTGGGATGGGCACCGCCCGCCACCAGCCCAGCGAAATGGGCCATATCAACCCAGAACCACGCGCCGACCTCATCGGCAATCCGGCGGAAACGCTCGAAATCTATAAAACGCGGATAGGCCGAGCCGCCAGCGATAATAATCTTCGGGCGATGTTCCCGGGCCAGCCGCTCCACCTCGTCAAAATCAACCATGGCATCGTCGCGCCGGACACCATACTGCACGGCGTTGAACCATTTGCCCGACTGGGCCGGAGGCGCACCGTGGGTCAGATGCCCGCCCGCCGCCAGTGACATGCCAAGCAGGGTATCGCCGGGCTTCAGCAGGGCGAGGTTAACCGCGCCGTTGGCCTGGGCGCCGGAATGGGGCTGAACATTGACATAGGCGGCATTGAACAGTTTTTTCGCCCGCTCAATCGCCAGATTTTCCGCCATATCAACAAATTCACAGCCGCCGTAATAACGTCGTCCGGGATAGCCCTCGGCATATTTATTGGTCAGAACCGACCCTTGAGCTTCCAGCACGGCACCGCTGACAATATTTTCAGAGGCAATAAGCTCGATATGCTCCTGCTGACGCCCTGTCTCAAGTGTGATGGTCTTCAGAAGCTCCGGGTCACTCTCCTTGAGTCTACTGTTGAAAAATCCGCTCATATCTTTAGTCATAATTGTTAAATCCCGTATTGGCTCAGGACATCTTGTCGATACGACGCTGATGCCGTCCACCCTCAAAATCAGTTGTTAAAAAAGCTGTCAGACAATCCTTCGCGACATCGGGACCAATGACCCGCCCGCCCATAACAATAATATTGGCATCATTATGCCGTCGGCCAAGTTCTGCGGTCAGCCTGTCATGAACCAGCGCCGCCCGGATATGGGGATGGCGATTGGCGGCAATGCAGATACCAATTCCTGACCCGCAGAGCAGCACACCGCACCCGGCCCGGTTATCCTTTATCGCCAGGGCCATGGCATCGGCAAAATCCGGATAATCAACCGACTCCGGGCCGTCACACCCAAGGTCAAGGACTTCATAACCGCTGTCCAGCAACCGGGATTTGAGAATTAGCTTCAAATCATATCCCCCGTGATCGCTGGCCAGTGCAATGGCCTTTTCAGGTCCGAAACCCATTTCATATATCCTCATCCGAATTCAGAGAGACTCTCATATCACAAGGTCAAGGCTTTTCCTACCATATGTATGGGAAAAATAATTTTTTTATCCAAATGCGGGGTGTTCAGGAATTTTCTTTTGCCAGAACATATTTCAGCTTGTTAACCGCCGTACGGCTTAACTGGTCACGGCTCGCGCTTGCCGGACCGACAATGGAAACCTCACGACCGGAAACCGGGTCCACGGCTGATACTTTGACCGACGCGCCGATCTGAATGAATTCTACGAGATAGTTATCCGTCTCATCACTCATTCACATCCCCTGTTTCACGCCGCGTTGGCAAATCTTTTCACGTCAAGCCGGGCCCATACGGTCTTCAGAGAATCGAGCAGATGATCCATCATTTCATCTGTATGCAGCGGGCTTGGCGTAAAGCGCAGCCGCTCCGTCCCGCGCGGCACAGTCGGATAATTGATTGGCTGAACATATATATTGAATTCATTCAACAGGATATCCGACGCCTGCTTGCAAATCACCGCATCACCGACCAGAACCGGAACAATATGGCTCAGGGTCGGCATGACCGGCAAATCCGCCGCCAGCATCCTTTCCTTGAGGCATGCCGCCCTTTCCTGATGTTGTGTCCGCTCAAGTGCGCTCTGCTTCAAATGGCGGACGCTGGCCAATGCCCCGGCGGTAATCACCGGTGACAGGGACGTTGTAAAGATAAAGCCCGAGGCAAAACTGCGTATGGCATCAATGATGTCAAAGCTTGCGGTGATATAGCCGCCCATCAGGCCAAAGGCCTTGCCCAGCGTCCCCTCGATAACCGTTACCCGGTCCATCAGGCCATCGCGTTCGGCAACCCCGCCGCCATGGGCACCATACATGCCGACCGCGTGAACCTCGTCCAGATAGGTCAGGGCATTATATTTATCGGCAAGATCACAGATTTCCCTGATCGGGGCAAAATCCCCGTCCATGGAATAAACCGACTCGAAAGTGATCAGTTTCGGCAGGGCAGGATCGACTTTCTTCAGCAGACTTTCCAGATGGTCAACATCGTTATGGCGAAAAATATATTTCTGGCAACCGCTGTGGCGGATACCTTCAATCATCGAGGCATGATTAAGTTCATCAGAGAAAATCACGCAATTTGGCAATAATTTGGCCAATGTGCTGATGCTGGCCTCATTTGAAATATAGCCGGAGGTGAATAACAGCCCTGCATCCTTGTGATGAAGGTCCGCCAGTTCCTGTTCGAGAAGAACATGGACATGATTGGTGCCGCTGATATTGCGGGTGCCACCGGCCCCGGCACCGGTTTCCTCAAGCGAGTCCTTCATCGCCCTGATAACCTCGGGGTGTTGCCCCATGCCGAGATAGTCATTGCTGCACCAGACGGTGATATCCTTCACCCCGGATTCGCAATGCCATACGGCTTTGGGAAAATTCCCTCTCTGGCGGACGATATCGGCAAAAACACGGTAGCGTCCCTCGTCCCTGACAGTTTTCAGAGCATCAGAAAAAACACGATCATAATCCATTTTACGGCCTAACATTAAATACCCATACATGCGTTTATCAATAACCGGAATAAAACGCAATTGTAAATACCCTGCAGCAACAGCTTATCACAAAAGCGTGATGTTAAAGATATAAACAACCAGATAATATTATCTTGGGCCTGACAGACTGTCAAACCATGGATATAACATATTCAGAGATAAATGAATTTACTTGATGCACATCAAAAAGACTGAAATCTCAGTTGATCAGTCCAGAAGCTTTCCAGTTTACGCAGCGAATTACGCAATTCGGCAACGTCGCCGTCCTCAAAAACCCGCTTTTCCTTGACGAGCTGCAAATTTTTGTCGAACAAGTCTCCGACGAGATCGCAAACTTTCTTGCCCTCATCACTGAGCCAGATACGCAGGGCGCGTTTGTCATGTTCGGCCCGTTCCTGACGGATATAGCCTGCGGCCACCAGTTTTTTGAGGTTATAGGAAACGTTGGAGCCGAGATAATACCCGCGATTACGCAGGTCCCCTGCCGTCATTTCATGATCGCCAATATTATAGAGCAGCAGGGCCTGAACGCTGTTGACATCATTCATGCCCACCGCATCAAGCCGGTTTTTTACAATATCCAGCATCCGCCGGTGCAGTCTTTCGATCAGCCGGAGACATTCCAGAAAATTGAGCTTGGACCGGGCTTCCGGTGTCTCATGTCCACCAATCAAACTGCTGCTGTGACCTGCCAGTGACATATTTTTATCCTTGTAATATGGTAATTCGCTATATTAATACAGCCTGAGTATAGTATGCTAACTCCTAACAAGGTCTTAACCGGGTCGGAAAAAATGAGCAGAAAAATTATATCAGGGACTTACCCTCTGTCCCGTCCAAGAAGAAACCGCAAAAGTGACTGGTCCCGGCGACTCGTCCGTGAAAACAGTCTGTCGGCCGATGACCTGATCTGGCCGGTTTTTGTCCAGGAAGGCCATGATGAGGCCACCGCAATTCCGTCCATGCCGGGGGTCTTTCGCTGGTCAATCGACCGGCTGGTCCCGGAGATTGAAAAAGCAGCCAAATCAGGTATTCCCGCCATTGCCCTGTTTCCCCAGACCCCGCAGGAGCTAAAAACCGGTGATGGCCGGGAGGCCGCCAACCCTGACAATCTTGTTTGCCGTACCGTGCGGGCGATAAAGGATGCGGCGCCTGAAATCGGGGTGATCTGTGATGTGGCCCTCGACCCCTATACCGATCATGGTCAGGATGGTATTGTTATTGACGGCTATGTCACGAATGACCGGACGATTGACATGCTGATCAAACAGGCGCTGGTTCAGGCCGGGGCCGGTTGTGATATTCTCGCTCCGTCAGATATGATGGACGGTCGCATCGGGGCCATCAGGAAGGCTCTGGAGGAAAATAACCACCCCAACTGCCAGATTATGGCCTATGCCGCCAAATATGCCTCATCCTTTTACGGGCCGTTCCGCGATGCGGTGGGATCAGACGGCAATATCAAGTCAGGCGGCAAACACAGTTATCAGATGGATAGCGGCAATAGTGATGAAGCCCTGCGTGAGGTTATGCTCGATATAAATGAGGGTGCCGACATGATCATCGTCAAGCCCGGAATGCCCTATCTTGATATTCTTCAACGGGTTACCTCGGAATTCTCCTTTCCGACATTCGCCTATCAGGTCAGCGGTGAATATGCCATGATTCAGGCTGCCGCAGATAATGGCTGGCTCGATCTGGATCACATCATGATGGAAAGTCTGCTTGCCTTCAAGCGTGCCGGGGCCAGTGGCATATTGACCTATTTCGCGCCAAAAGTTGCGGAAATGCTCCTAGGCCAGAAGATCGTTGGATAATTCGTTGACCGCCTCGTCCAGTTCGTAAAAACTCAACTGCATTTCTGTCGGGATGCTTTTACGGCCAATTTCAATCGAAATCTGCGGGGCGTTACCATGAAGATGGGCCACGATAACATCCTTGATCACATTGAGGAAATGCCCCTCCTCATCAATGACCTGCTGTAATTTACCGGCGATCGGACTGACAATGGTATAGGAAATCAGAATCCCGAGGAAGGTACCAACCAGCGCCCCGCCAATCATTTCCCCGAGAATTTCGACCGGCTGATCAATACTCGCCATGGTCTTGACAACCCCCAGCACCGCCGCGACAATTCCGAGAGCCGGAAAGGATTCCCCCAGAACACTTATGGCATGGGCGGCATCGCTTTCCTCGTGATGATGCTTTTCAAGATCTTTCAGCAACACATCCTCGACCTGATAGGGGTCATCAAAATTCATCGTCGTCATACGCAGATAATCACAGATAAATTCCACCACATGATGATCTTTACTGACATTTGGAAAATTCTGGAAAATTTTACTTTCCTCCGGATTTTCCACATGGGCTTCCAGAGCAATAACCCCCTTGGTTTTGATCAGTTTTGTCAACAGAAACAGCATACATAATATATCCTTGTAATCATCTGCTTTCCATTTTGACCCTTTCACCGCATGACCAAATCCCTTCAGTCCCTTCTTCAGAATACTGCCCCCGTTGCTGACCAGAAAAGACCCCACACCTGCCCCGCCGATCACCATGCCTTCAATCGGCAAGGCATGGAGAACAACGCCAATATTGCCGCCACTGATGATAAATCCACCGAAAACCAGTACCAGCGTAACAATTATACCAACGATAATAAGCATCTTGACTCAAGCCTCTTCTATCCCGCAATAATTCTGCAGAAATCCTCTATTGCGTCTTAATTTGATACAGTTATAGAAAAAGGATATTAAAGAAGTATTATTTAATCGGCATTTGAATAAAAATAATTATCTTGGACTTTTAAGGTGATAAGCCATATATCATGCCGTATATACATCACTTTAAAATTACTATATTCGGATATATGATGACCAGAACCGCTGATACTGTGACTTATGAGGATATCTGCAAGGCTGCCCGCGCCCTGAAGGGGGCTATTGTCAAAACGCCCCTGAACAGGTCAATAACCCTGTCGAAACAGACCGGGGCCGAAATTTATCTGAAATTCGAAAACCAGCAATTTACCGCCTCTTTCAAGGAACGCGGGGCGCTGAACAAACTGGTCAACCTGACGGATGAACAGAAGAAAAAAGGGGTCATTGCCGCCTCCGCAGGCAATCACGCCCAGGGCGTTGCCTATCATGGCAGCAGACTATCCATTCCAACCACCATTGTCATGCCGGTCAACACCCCCTTTGTCAAGGTCAGTCAGACCGAGGAACACGGGGCCAGAGTTGTGCTTTTCGGTGAACGATTTGATGATACCGCCCTGCATGCATTGCACCTGGCCGAAGCAGAAAACC
>Ga0256829_1000972_pt1 | contig 24924 bp, 22 predicted proteins | sample 131447metaG_FD_185979 | JGI IMG/M metagenome (GOLD analysis project Ga0256829, IMG submission 185979) | Hydrothermal vent microbial communities from Lau Basin, Pacific Ocean - 131-447 | ecosystem: Environmental > Aquatic > Marine > Hydrothermal vents | place: Pacific Ocean: Lau Basin | collected...
GTGGCAGCAACCGCTGAAAAGGAAAAGCGGACTGCTGACCCCGTCGGTCGGCAGCGGCAAACGGCGTGGCACGGAATTTGCCCTGCCATACTACTTTGCGCCGGCCGACAACTGGGATGCCACCCTGACGCCGCACTGGATGAGCGCGCGCGGCCTGATGGGCGAAGGGGAGCTGCGTCATGTATCTGCATGGGGCAGGGAGATGATCGATGTGGCCGGCATCAATGATACCGTCACCGGCACCAATCGCAGCCGCTTAAAGGGCGACCTGCACTGGCGCCTGCCGGCCCATATGCAACTGGACGCCCAGGCCGATCATGTCAACGATCATGATTACCTGGCAGATTACGCCAGCGGCGGGGAGATCAGCGCCATCTATCTGCAAAGCATGGCGACACTGTCGCAGTCGCTGCAGTTCGATTCATTACAATATGGCCGGATACAGGGAGACTGGCAGATTCAGGCCGCCCACCAACAGAACCTGCTGTTGGCCAGCAATGCCGCCACGCTGCAGATCGTGCCGCGCATCCAGAGCCGACTGCAGTGGTCGCCATCCTCCCATGCCATCCTGCACTTTGATCAGCAAAGCACCCGTTTTGACCGGCGTAGCGGCGTCGATGGCTGGCGGGTCAATCTGCACCCCTATGTGGAAATACCGTGGCAACTGGCCGGAGGCGGCGTCTCTGCCAGCCTGCACGGAGGGCTGCAGCATACGCGTTACTGGTTGAATCAGCCGACGGCGGCAGGCCACACCACGCCGAGCCGAACCACCGGAGAAGCCAGCCTGCAGATTCGCTCCGACTTCGAACATATCGGCAGCGATCGAGGCTGGCGACATGTGATTTCCCCGCTTGTGCGTTACGATTATATTGACGCGCCCGATCAATCCGCACTGCCGAATTTCGATTCGGCCTTCGGGCTGATGACATGGAGCAACCTGCTCTCCGGCAACCGTTTTTCCGGCTATGACCGTATCGAAAAAACCAGCCGCATCAGCCTGCTGCTGGAGAGCCGCCTGCAATCCAAACCGGCAGATTCCGCTGCGGCGCGCGATGTGGTGGTGGTTCGCGCCGGCGGCACGTATGATCTGTTGCGCAAAAGCGTTGATAATGCGCTGCAACCGGCGCCCACACGGCCATTCTCCAACCTGCTTGGAGAGTTGATCTGGCAACCTTTCGCCGGGCTGCGCTTCTACGGTAGCGGTCAATACAACACTGCCGCACGCTACTTCCCCGCAGCGTTGTCAACCATCGACTGGACCGTGTTACCGGGCGTCTTGCTACATGCCGGATACCGTTTTACCGATGCCCGTTACTCCACTCCGGCCCAGTTACTTGATCTCAGCGTCAACGCCCATGTGACGCCCCGCTGGCAGGCAACCGGCCGGGTGCAATACGACCTGGCGCTGAAACTGTCGCAACAGACCGCTATCGGGCTGCAATATAACCATGCCTGCTGGCGGCTCGGCGGCGAGGTTTACCGGGTTAATCGGCGCAGCGGCACCACCACAGCCGCCAATTTTGGCTTCCATCTGTTGCTCGAATTCAAGGGGCTGGGTAGCGTTGGTTCCTGCCCCGGCAGTGCTTCCTGACAGGTTCGCTTAACCGCCTGCCCTGCCATAGCAACTTAAACCTCGAAATTCTCACTACTGGAGGCTTCATGCCGTTCCCATTTTTGCTGGTCGTTGCATTATTATTTTCCCTGCCGGTCAGAGCTGAGCCGATTGACAGCATTGCAGCAGTCGTGAACAACGAAGCTATCACCTGTTATCAGGTCGAACAGGACACGACCGACCTGCTCATGCAGTTACGCCAATCCGATTCCACCTTTCTGCCCTCCACCGAAGCGCTCAATCAGCGCTCGCTGGATGCGCGCATCGTCAAGGCGTTGCAACTGCAACAAGCGCGCAAGCTGGAACTGAAAATCAGCAAGGATGAACTGAACAACGCCATTGAAAATGTGGCGGACAGAAACAACCTGCTGCCCGATCAGTTGAAAGATGCGCTGGAGCAGCAAGGCGTCAACTTTCAACGCTTCAAAGACAACCTGCACGATCAGCTGCTGATCAGTAAACTGATTAATATCGCCGTTCGCAGCAAATTGCAAATCTCCGAAGAGGCCATTGAAGAGTACTATAGAAAATATGTCGCTGTCCCCAAAGCCAGACGCGAAGTCCAGTTGGGTCAGATCTTTCTCTCCCTGCCGGCTGAACCTTCTCCGGAGTTGCTGGCCCGGGTGCGCAACAAAGCCCGCAGCATTCGACAGCAACTGGTTAGCGGCAAGGATTTCACCCAACTGGTCGCGATCTACTCCGAATCGCCCGACCGGCAGCAACAGGGCGTAATGGGCTGGTTTACAGCCGGCGCCATTACGCAGCGCTTCGCCCCGGCGCTGGAGTTGCCAGTCAATGCAGTCACCCAGCCGATTCGTTCACCATCCGGCTTTCACATTCTCAAGGTATTGAACGAACGCTGGAAGCAGCCAGAAGCCGTCGGCGAGAGTTATGACGAGGCGCATGCGCGTCATATTCTGCTGCGCATACCTGCATCCGCCGACGAGGCCACCCGCGCCAAAATCCGGCAACGCGCCGAGGGCATCGCCAGTGACATGAAGGATGTCAGCGATGAGGTCTTTGCCACCCGCGCCAAAGAAATTTCCCAGGGCCCCAGCGCCAGCCGGGGCGGCGACCTGGGCTGGTTTAAGAAAGGCTCGATGGTGCCGGAGTTTGAAAAAGTTGTATTCTCAATGCAGCCGGGCCAGACCAGCGGCGTCGTTAAAACAAAATTCGGCTTGCATATCATCCGTCTGATCGCCCGCCGCCATGTCGATCCCAATTCGCTGCAGGCCAACCGCGATAAAATCAGTCAGATCCTCTCCAATGTGGAGATGCAGGAACAGTTGCCGCGCTGGATTGCCAGCTTGCGGGCCGATGCCGACATCCAGTACCGCTCCTGCCCGAACAGCAACGCCACGCTGGCCCGCTTACAGGCCAGCGCAGGCGCACAGGAGACCCTGCCATCCACAGCCCTGAACACCGAGCTCAAGGCGGCCTTGCGGCGGTGGCAACAGGCATGGAGCAGCCGGGATATAGATGCTTACCTGGCCAGCTATTCCAGCCATTTCAATCCGGGCAAGCGCTTCGCCAGCCTGGCCGCCTGGAAAGACGCCAGAAGGCGCGCCATTGCCAGCAAGAAACAGATTCACATCGCCACCAGCAATATCAAGATCAGCCACCTCGATCAGGGCCATGCCCGTATCGAGTTCAGCCAGCATTATGAAGCGGACGGCCTGGCCCGCAATGACACCAAACTGCTACTTATGGAAAAAGACGAATCAGGCTGGAAAATCACCCGTGAAATGACAGCAGTGCCCGCCGACTGACACAACGTTTCCGATGAAATTCGCCATAAGGCCCAACCTCATCACTGTCGGCGAGCCGGCAGGCATTGGCCCTGACTGCATTATCCTCGCCTGTGAAAGCCAGCCGAAGCTGTTTGATCGCTGCATCATTGCTGCCCCTGCCGACTGGCTGCAACAGCGGGCAAGCGTGATGCAGCGCAACATCTCCATCCGCGAATACGCAAGCCTGGATGCGGCTGCCGCACATGCCGCTGCCGGCGAACTGCACTGCTGGAATCCGCTCACCACAGAACCATCTGAACCGGTTGTTCCGGGCCGCCCGGCGGCATCGACTGCCATGGCGGTCATTCGCTGCATTGAAGCGGCCGCACTGGCTTGCCTGCGGGGTGAGGCTGCCGCCATGGTGACCGGACCGATTGAAAAAGCGGTGTTGCGCAGCGCCGGATTCAATTTTCCCGGCCATACCGAATTTCTTGCCTGGCTTGCCGCACAACCGGCGCTGCAGCGTTCAGGCGTGCGCCAGCCAGATTCGAAAAGCGGGCCTCATACCGCCTCTGATTTTGTCATGATGCTGGCGTCCGAACAGCTGCGCGTCGCCCTGCTCACCACGCATATGGCGCTGCGCGATGTACCGGATGCGCTGAATGTGGAGAACACGGTGCAATGCCTGCATATTGTTCACCACGATCTACGCAGCCGGTTCAATATCGCCGAGCCGAAGCTGGCGCTGTGCGCCCTGAATCCTCACGCTGGCGAGCAGGGCCATTTTGGCCGTGAAGAGATCGATATTCTTGAGCCAGCTGCGCAACTTGCCCGCAATCAGGGCGTCCAGGTCAGCAAACCGTTGCCGGCCGACACGGTATTCTCGGCCGCCATGCGCGAGCGTTACGACGCCATGATCTGTTGCTACCATGATCAGGCGCTGATTCCGCTCAAAGCATTGAGTTTCGGCGAGGCGGTGAACGTGACGCTGGGGCTGCCGTTTATTCGCACCAGCGTTGATCACGGCACCGCCCTTGACCGGGTTGGCCAAGGCAGCGTATCCTGCTCTAGCATGATTGCAGCCATTTGCATGGCCAACCGGATGCATCAGGCTTCATAAAACACCATCCGGGGATCACAACTGCAGGAGGCAAATGTGCAGATCAACCAGCTAAGCGGCCAGATCCTGCTGGCATCACCTTCACTGCAGGATGACCATTTTCGGGATGCTGTGGTGCTGCTCTGTCACCATGATGATGAAGGCTGCATGGGGCTGATTATTAACCGGCCGAGGGAGATTGGCATTGCCGATGTACTCCATGATCTCGATATCGATACGGTTGAATTGCCTCCTTCAGGCCCCGGTCATGCGATCTCGGCAACCGTATTTGAGGGCGGGCCGGTGGATGCATTCAGGGGCTTTGTTCTGCACGATGGCTGGCATATCTATGAATCGACCATGCAGGTGACGCCCGAACTGCACCTGACGGCATCGCGAGATATTCTCGAAGCGATGGGGCGTGGCGACGGCCCCGAACACTATATGCTGATCCTCGGTTACGCCGGCTGGCAGGCCGGGCAACTGGAAGCGGAGCTGGCCAACAATGACTGGTTAATCGCGCCTGCCAGCCACCACCTTGTATTTCAGGAGCCGGCGGCCAGCCGCTGGGATTTCGCAGCGCGCTGCATGGGCATTGAACGCGGCCAGTTATGCGATCAGGTCGGCCATGCGTAAAAATGGGGTGAGGAGTTAGGGGTGAGGTGTAAGGAGTGAGGAGTTAGGGATGATGAGAAAAACGCCTTACGCCTGACGCCTCACACAGCCCCACACCGCGCCCTGATCGCTTCGGTAAGCGGCTCGCCAATATCCAGCATCAATCCTTCATCTTCCGCTTCAACCATAATGCGCAACTTGGGCTCGGTGCCGGACATACGCACATTGATGCGCCCGTTTTCGCCCAGTTGCGCTTCGGCATCGCCGATCAACCGCTGCACCTGCATATCCGCCAGCACATCCTTGCGCTCCTGCATGACAATATTCCACAGCTTCTGGGGAAACAGCGTCATCTCCGAAGCCATATCGGATAACGGCCTCTCCTGCATACGCATAGCGGAAAGCAGTTGAATACCGGTCATCAAACCATCGCCGGTAGTGTTGTGATCCAGCAGGATCATGTGACCGGACTGCTCGCCGCCGATATTGCAGCCCTTGTCGCGCATCATCTCCAGCACATAACGGTCACCCACTGCGGCGCGGTGCATGGTCAGCCCCAGGTCGCTCAAATAGCGTTCGAGCCCCATGTTGCTCATCAACGTGGTGACAACGCCGTTGCCGCTTAATTGGCCGGACGATTGGGCCTGCTCAGCCAGAATCGCAATGACGCGATCGCCGTCAACAATGCGGCCATTGGCGTCGCAGGCGATCAGACGGTCGGCATCTCCATCCAGCGCCAGTCCGACATCAGCGCCGGACTCCACCACGCGCCGAACCATCGATTCCGGATAGGTTGAACCACATTCGCGATTGATATTATATCCGTCCGGCTTGTGGTGCATGGCGATCACGTCACAACCCAGTTCACGCAGCATGCGCGGCGCCACATCGTAAGCTGCGCCATTGGCGCAGTCGACCACCACCCTGAAGCCATCCAGCCGCATTTCGCGCGGCAGCGAGCCCTTTAGAAATTCGATGTAACGACCGCGCGCATCATCGATGCGAATCGCTTTCCCTACCTCCAGCGCCGGCGGCAGCGGCGGCAAGGCGTCGATACAGGCTTCGATTTCCATCTCAATGCTATCCGGCAATTTATAGCCGTCGGCAGCAAAAAACTTGATGCCGTTATCGCCAGCCGGATTGTGAGAGGCGGAGAGCATCACGCCGGCATCGGCGCGCAGACTGCGGGTAAGGTAAGCCACCGCTGGCGTCGGCGCCGGGCCGACCAGCAGCACATTCATACCCTGCGCCGTCAATCCGGCGCACAGCGCCGACTCGATCATGTAGCCGGAGAGGCGCGTGTCCTTGCCGATCAACACATAGGGCTGATGCGACAGGTGGCGCGTCAACACATGGCCGGCAGCACGCCCCAGAGTCAAGGCGAATTCCGCCGTCATTGGCGCTTGATTGACTGTGCCGCGCACGCCATCCGTACCAAAATAACGTCGCATTATGCGCCTCCTTTTCCTGCTTTACGATGTGGTTGCAGTTTTTTTTGCAGCAGTATCCCCTGCACGACAATATCCACTTTGCCTTTGCTTAGCCGGATCGCTTTTCCAGATGGACTCTCGATACCGGTTTTGACTTCAAACGGCCCTGCCTTCAAGTCCGGTCGAATGGGCGCCGTCTCCACGGCGCGCAATGTCTCCAGCCAGACTTCAGGGCCTGTCAGCGCCACCTGTTTCGGCTCAATGCTGACGACGCGCACCTGCCAGCCTTCAGGCAGTTCAAAGTGGGCTTTCACCGGCACCGAACGCGTTGCCAGTTTATCCACCTGCAGTTCCAGACGATCAGGCTGCACCTTCTCAATATGCAGCCCCACCGGCAACGAGACCGATGACAATTGCGGCGCCCGCTCCACCACCCCTGGCGTGGTCAGATCCGAGGCGTTAATCGGCACGGTCAACTCCTGCTGGCGCAAATCTTTCAGCCGCGTCTGCAGGCCGTTGATGGTGACGCGCACATGATCGGGCAGATCATTGACGATCACCATATCCGCCGGCAATCCCTGCACCTGAATCGGCACATCCATGCTGACGGAACCCTCGCCCTGACCATGCACCTGCAACCACAGGGCGATGGCGATCACCACCGCCCAGAATTGCAGGCTATAGCGTCGGAAGAGTTCCATGCCGTGCTGCATCAGCGGTTCCCCTGCGGCATGGAATCAAGCTGTTCTCCCCCCTGCGCCATGGCATGCAGTCGCTGCGCCAGCGCCTGATGCAATTCGCGACTACCCAAGGCTGCGCCCATCTGCCCCTCTTCGACCAGATGCACTTCGCCGCTCTCCTCGGATACCACAATCACCAGCGCATCCGTCTCTTCGGTCAATCCGACCGCCGCCCGATGACGCGTGCCATAACTGCCGGGTACGGCATTGGCCTGCGCCAGCGGCAACAACACGCGCGCAGCTGCAATCCTGCCGCCGCGCTGATCGGAGCTGATCACCACGGCGCCGTCATGCATCGGAGCATCCGTACAGAATAGCGCCTGAATCAGATCAGGCCGCAGCGGCGCATCCATCTCCACGCCCGAGTCAAACAGATGCCTGAGCCCTGTATCACGCTCAATCACCAGCAATCCGCCCCAGCCGCGATGCACCAGCGCAAAAGCCGATTCGACCAGCTCCGACAGCATAAGTTCACGATGATCCGGACTGCTAGACAACGGGTTGATCGCCACGCGCATCAGTGCGCGACGAATCTCCTGCTGGAACAATACGACCAGAATCACCATGAAAGCCGAGAAAAAATGGCCGAACATCCACTCGACAGTGAACAGGCCAAAGACGCGCGCCAGCTGATAGGTCACCACCACGATCGCTACGCCAATGAGCATCTGCACCGCCCGCGTACCGCGGATCAGGCGCAGAAAAAAATAGACGACGATCGCAACCACTGCGATATCGACCACATCGGTGATGCCGAATTGCCAGTTAGCCATTCGCGCCGCTGCTTCGAAGAGCTAACATTGTGAACGATATTGTATTGAAAAAACAGTCACGAAAAAACATACGATGTCAGGATAGTTCAATTCTTTCAGCTTGCAAGAAAAAAGGTTCGCACATTGATACAGGGCAAGCATCGCCACGGTTGCATGACGCTCAGGCGTAGAGGGACTCCAGAATGTCGCCAAACTGCTCATAGACCTTGCGGCGTTTGATTTTCATGGTTGGCGTAAGCAAGCCGGAATCGATACTGAATGGTTGATGCAACAGGTGGATGCGGCGCACCTGTTCAAAAGGGTTGAGTGGTTTGAGGATTTGATTGATACGGGTCTGCAGATGCTTTTTGAGAATGGCGGAATCACACAGGTGGGCCCAGTCGGTTTCAGGCAGCCCCTGCGCATCGGCCCAGGTGCAGCAGGCCTCCTGGTTGGGCACAATCAAGGCGACCAGATAGGGTTTCTGGTCGCCATAGACCACGGCTTGGTCAATACTTTCATCAATAATCAACATGCCCTCAATGCGCTGGGGGGCGATATTTTCTCCGCCGGAATTGACGATAATATCCTTTTTACGGTCGGTAATGCGCAAATAGCCGTCCGCATCAAGTTCGCCAATATCGCCGGTGTGCAGCCAGCCATCAATAATCGCTTCCCTCGTGGCTTTACGATTTCTCCAGTATCCCGGCATGATATTGGCGCCACGGGCCAGAATTTCGCCATCATCCGCAATGCTGATCTCCACGCCCATGGCTGCTTTGCCGACCGAGCCGGGACGCCTGTCATACATCGGATTGACGCTTAACAGCGGTGCGGACTCGCTAAGCCCGTAACCCTCGATCACGGGCAGGCCGAGCGCTTCGAAAAAAGCCGCAATTTCGGGGCTCAACGGCGCGCCTCCGGATATCATGGCGCGCAGACGGCCGCCAAAGCGGGCCCTCACTTTTTTTCCCACCAGCCTGTCCAGCAGCGGCCACAGCAACGTTGTCATCAAACCGCCATTTGAACCTCCGGCCATTTCGAGATAGAGATAAAACAGGCGGCGACTGATCGCCGACTGTTTGCCAACCTGCGCCAGCATTCGGCTACGCACCACCTCCAGCATACGCGGCACGGCGATCATCAATGTCGGTTGCGCTTCGACCATATTTTTCGCCACCGTGTCCGGCCGTTGGGCGAAGGCCACCGACAAGCCGAAGGAGTAGGGCAGAAAGTGGCTGCCGGTGCGTTCCAGCGCATGCGCCAGCGGCAGAAAGGATAGCATGCGGTCGCCATCGGCGCCGACATCAAGATCCAGAGCGGCAGGCACGGCCTCCAGATTGGCGATAATATTGCCGTGCGTAAGCATCACCCCTTTGGGGTTGGCCGTGGTGCCGGAGGTATAGACCAGCGTCGCCAGCGTATCGCGTCCGACTTTCGCCAGTCGTTTCTCCAGCTTTTCCTGGTCCGGCTGGCACGATTCCAGCGATAGAAGCGTAGAAACCCGCTGATCGTCAACGTTGCTATCGATGGCGTAAATTTGCCTGAGGTGCGAGCAATCCTCCGCCGCAATCAGCAGGTCGCGCAACAGCTTGCCGCCAGAAGCGACCACAGCGACAGCTCCGGCATCTTGCAACACATAACGCATATCTTTGGGCCTGTATGAGCAATACAACGGCACTGTGACAGCGCCGACCGATAATATAGCATAATCGACCACAGCCCATTCCGGGCGGTTTTCCATTAACAATCCCACCCGATCGCCCAGCTTGATACCGGCTTTCATCAGGCCGGCGGCGACGTGGCGAATGCGCGTCACCAGTTGTGCGTAGGTGATCGGAAGGTATGCGCCATCCTGCCGCTGCCACTGCGCCGGATCTGCCGCATGCGCCGCTGCTGTTCGCAGCAGCGCTTGCGGCAGGTTGCTCACCGCCTGAATGCTGGCAGCATCAACAGGCATGGGAGTCATAACGGTATGAACAACTGTACAAACATTCACCTCTCATTAACATGAAACAAACAACGCGCTTGCATGGAACAATCAGGTCGATCGAGCATAGCCGGCTTTTAGCTCACTGCAAGCGATTTGGCGCGGTGTTCCGGCCGGACACCTCCCAACTGAAATGGCGACATATTCGCAACTGTAGAACAAAATAGCTACACTTGCCGGCAGTTTAACATGAAACAAAAAACGCTCCTGCATGATTTTTCCACCCTGTGACAATGTTTCTATATCACAGGGTAGAAAAAATCCATGCGCGTTGGGTAGATAAAGGCGGATTTTTTATGGCGCAGACATTATTTGACAAGGTGTGGCGACAGCATATCGTCAAGCAAAACGACGATGGTTCGGTGCTGCTCTACATCGATCGTCATCTGGTTCACGAGGTGACCAGCCCGCAGGCCTTTGAAGGATTGAGGATGGCCGGCCGCAAGCCGTGGCGCGCGGGTGCGGCGATAGCCACGCCCGATCACAATGTTCCCACCACCAATCGTGACAAGGGCATCGCCGATCCGGTATCCCGCACGCAGGTGGAAGCGCTGGATAACAATTGCGCCGAGTTTGGCATCACCGAGTTTGGGCTGGATGACATCCGCCAGGGCGTGGTGCACGTGATGGGGCCGGAGCAGGGACTGATTTTGCCGGGCATGACCGTGGTCTGCGGCGACTCCCACACCTCCACGCATGGTGCATTCGGCGCCATCGCTATGGGCATCGGTACATCCGAAGTGGAGCATGTGCTGGCCACCCAGTGCCTGATTCAGAAAAAGCCGAAAGTGATGCGCATCAATATTGAAGGCGAACTGGCGAGCGGTATCACCGGCAAGGATATCGCTCTCTATCTGATCGGACAGATCGGCACGGCCGGCGGCACCGGTTATGCGCTCGAGTTCGCCGGCGCAGCCATTCGCTCGCTCTCCATGGAGGCGCGCATGAGCCTGTGCAATATGGCCATCGAGGCCGGCGCGCGCTGCGGCATGGTGGCCGTAGACGACACCACGATCGATTATGTCAAAGCCCGACCTTATGCGCCCGAAGGCGAATTATGGCGGAAAGCGACGACGGCATGGAGCGAACTGCACTCCGATGCCGATGCTGTGTTCGACAGGGAGCTAAGCTTCAATGCCGCCGATATCGCGCCGCAAGTCAGCTGGGGCACGAGCCCTGAAATGACGCTGCCAATCACGGCATCGGTGCCGAATCCGGATGACGCCCGCGATGAGGTACAACGCGAAGGGTGGCAGCGGGCGCTGGCCTATATGGGGCTGCAGGCCGGTACGCCACTACAGGAGATCGCCATCGATAAAGTGTTTATCGGCTCTTGCACCAATGGCCGCATTGAGGATTTCCGTGCTGCAGCGTCCATGATCAAGGGCGGTCGGGTGGCGGATCATGTGAAGCTGGCGCTGGCGGTGCCGGGCTCGGGCCTGGTCAAACAGCAAGCCGAAGCCGAAGGGCTGGACGTCATTTTTCGTGAGGCAGGTTTCGAATGGCGCGAACCGGGCTGTTCGATGTGCCTGGCCATGAATGCGGATCGTCTTGAACCCGGCGAGCGCTGCGCCTCCACATCGAATCGCAACTTTGAAGGCCGTCAGGGCATGGGCGGACGCACGCACCTTGTCAGCCCCGCCATGGCTGCCGCCGCCGCCATCGCCGGCCGCTTTGTCGATATCAGAACATGGGGAAAGGGGGAGTAGAGTCAGGGGTGAGGCGGGAGAAGAAACATCCAACTTGGCATCGCACGCCCTGCTTCTACCCTTACGGCTCACGCCTGACGCCTCACTCTTAACCCCTCACAGGAGAAAAACATGCAAGCATTTACGAAATTGAAAGGGCTGGTCGCGCCGATGGATCGGGCCAATGTCGATACCGATGCGATTATTCCCAAGCAGTTTCTCAAAAGCATCAAGCGCAGCGGCTATGGGCCGTTTCTATTTGATGAGTGGCGCTATGAGGATCGCGGCGAACCGGGGATGGACTGTGCATTGCGCCCGAAACGGCGCGATTTTGTCCTCAATCAGCCGCGCTATCAGGACGCGCAAATTCTTCTGGCGCGCGAGAATTTCGGCTGCGGTTCTTCCCGTGAGCATGCGCCGTGGGCAATTCTGGACGCCGGTTTTTCCTGTGTGATTGCGCCGAGCTTCGCCGATATTTTTTACAATAACTGCTTCAAGAACGGCATTCTGCCGATCGTGCTGGATAGCGCAGCGGTTGATCAGCTGTTCACCGAATGCTTCAGCCAGCCCGGTTACAGTCTGGAAATCGAGTTGGAGTCCCAGACGGTTCGAACCCCAACCGGACAAACCTTCACCTTCGAGGTGGATGCATTTCGCAAACACTGCTTGCTCAACGGGCTGGACGACATCGCTCTGACGCTGGCGCAAGCCGACGCTATCCGGGACTTCGAGCGCCAGCGTCGCAACACCGCCCCCTGGCTCGCTTAAGATCTGATTCGGTACTGTTCTTGCTAACAGAACCTTCATGACATATATGCACCCCATATTACTGCTGGTTGATGAACAGCAACTGGTTCACAAGGGGGTTCGCAAAATGCTGTCTGAAGCCCCGGAAATCGAAATGCATAGCTGCTATGCAGGCGCCGAAGCGATCAAGACCGCCGAACACCTGGGGCCGACGGTTATCCTGCAGGATATCAATATGCCGGATGTCAACGGACTGGATCTGCTGGCCGAATATCGTCGCCATCCTGCCATTGCCGATGTGCCGGTGATCATGCTCTCCGGCACCAGCGCTGCTGAGGTGAAGGCCGACGCATTCCGGCGCGGCGCTGATGACTATATTGTCAAAATGCCGCATCCGATCGAGTTGATTGCGCGCCTGCGCCATCACAGCCACGCTTATGTTGAACATCTGGAACGAGAGGCGGCGATCAAGGCGCTGCAACGGGAGCAGAAAAAGCTGGCGGCAGCCAATCTGGAGCTGGAACGGCTATCGTCACTCGACGGGTTAACCGGCATCGCCAACCGGCGCTATTTTGACACCGTATTTGATCGCGAATGGCGCCGGGCGATGCGTGAAACCGAGTCGTTGTCGCTGATCATGTGCGATGTCGATTTTTTCAAACAATATAACGACTGTTACGGCCATCAACCGGGCGACGAATGCCTGAAGCTGGTGGCATCCAGCCTGGCAGACGCGATGCAGCGCCCGACAGACCTGGTCGCCCGCTATGGCGGCGAGGAGTTTGTCGTGCTGTTGCCCGGCACGCACGCACGCGGCGCCATCAAGGTGGCTGAGCGCGTACGTCAGGCGGTGCTGGATCTGCAATTGCCGCATGAACAATCCGCTGTGAATGAATGTGTCAGCATCAGTCTGGGGGCTGCGACCGTGGCGCCGATGATCAAACACCGGCCCGGTGAATTGCTGCTGGCCGCCGATCAGGCGCTGTATGCCGCCAAGAAGGCGGGCAGAAACCGGGTGATTTGCGGCGGCATCTGATCAGGCGAGCGGACTGCCGGGCCGTTGCCAGGGAATATTCTCACGGGATTCGATCGCCACGCGCATCACCAAGCCCAGCGCCCCCAGCATCGTCACCAGCGCTGAGCCGCCATAGCTGATAAATGGCAATGGCAATCCAACCACCGGAAACAGCCCCGAAACCATGCCGATATTGACGGTGATATAGAGGGTGAAGATGGCCGCGACGCCGATGCAGAGCATGGAACCAAAACGATTATGGGCCCGGTGGGCGATCATCAGAATGCGATAAATCAATAGTGCATAGAGTGCCAGCAGCAGCGTCACAGCGATCAATCCGCCCTCTTCCGCCAGAACGGAAAAGATAAAATCGGTATGTTGCTCGGGCAGAAAATGCAGCCGGTCCTGCGTACCCTGCAAAAAACCTTTGCCCAGCAGGCCGCCTGAACCAATGGCAATGGTCGATTGAATCACATGGTAGCCGGCGCCCAGCGGATCGGACTGCGGGTCGAGCAGGGTAAGCACGCGCTGCCTCTGATATTGATGCATGAAATGCCATAGCACAGGCAGCGATGCGACTGCTGCCGCAGAGGCCAGCGCCAGCAGTCGCCAGGGCAACCCTGCCGCAATCATCATGGCGGCGGCGGCGAATATCAGCACCAGCGTGGTCCCCAGATCCGGCTGAATCACGATCAGAGCAGCCGGCACGGCGGCCAGCAGCAGCGGAATAATGATCTCGATACCGCCTCTGGCTTCGCGGCTGGCGAACCAGTTGGCCAGCACGAAAATCAGCGCCCATTTCATAATTTCGGAGGGTTGAATATTGGCCACGCCCAGGTCCAGCCAGCGGCGCGCCCCCATATGCACATCGCCAATCAACGGCACCAGCATCAACAGCAGCAATACGGATCCATAGATAGGCCAGCAAGCCAGCCCCAGAAGTCGCAAGGGAGTGAAGCAGAGGGTGAGAAAAACCGCCATGCCGACACCCCAATAGGTCGCCTGCTTATACCATAGCCCGGTATCGCCCTGATGCACGGCGGCATACAGCACCAACATGCCGAGCGTAGCCAGGCAGAGCAGTCCGGCCAGCAGAATCCAGTCCAGTCCTCGAAATATACGCAGCATCAGCGCGCCGCCATGACCGGCTGTTTAGCAGCCATGGCGTTGATAACAGCTGCGGCGACCGGGCCGGCGGCGCTGCCGCCGTGGCCGCCGTGTTCGACAAACACAGCGATGGCGATTTGCGGATTTTTGTAGGGCGCATAACCCATAAACCAGGCATGATCCCGGTTACGCCGGAGCAGCTCGGTCCGGCTCAGTTTTTTATGGTCATGCTGGGACATTTTGATCACCTGGGCGGTGCCTGTTTTGCCGGCCGCCGACCATGCCGCATGCGACAGCGTCCGCCGCGCCGTGCCGTGCGCTTCGGTGACCACCCCGCGCATGGCCTGCTGAATCCTGCGCAGATCCTGTCGGCGGATATTCACATGGTGGATAATTTCGGCCGGTTGACCGGCCAGAATTTGCGGCTTCAGGATATCGCCGCCGTTGGCGATGGCGGCGGCCAGGCGGGCGATCTGCAGCGGCGTGGCGGTCAGCGCGCCCTGTCCGATGGCGGTAATCATGGTCTCGCCGCGAAACCATTTTTTACGTTTGGTCTGGCTGTTTTTAATGGCCGCCATCATGTAAGGGCGATGGGTCGGAATAATGCCGCGCGCTTCCGGCGGCAGATCGATGCCGGTTTTTTCCCCCAGCCCCCATTCGTGCGCCTCATCGGAAATGGCCGCCATGCCAAGCTGATCGCCCAACTCATAAAAATAGACATCGCAGGACTGCACCAGCGCCGAGTGCAGCGTCATCTTGCCGTGACCGGTGCGTTTCCAGCAGCGCAGCTTGCGATCAGCGAACTGCAGGTAGCCTGGGCAGAATGTGCTGCCACGGGCCAGACGGGCGCCGTGTTGCAAGCCGGCCATGCCTGTCACCAGCTTGAAAGTGGAAGCGGGCGGGTAGGCCGCCTGCGTGGCGCGGTTCAGCAGCGGTTTTTCAGGATTATTCAGCCACGCCTGCCACTGCTCGGACTCCAGGCCGGTAATAAAACGATTGGTATCGTAGCCCGGCTTGCTCAGCATGGCGATAATCGCGCCGTTATGCACATCCATGACCACGACAGCCCCGGTGCGCTTGCCCAGCGCATCGGATGCCGCCTGCTGCACATCCACATCCAGCGCCAGTTGCAACTGCCGACCCATGATCGGAGGCGTGCGTTTAAGCACGGCCACGCGCCGGCCGCGCGAATCGACCTCTTCACGTTGATGACCGGGACGACCGTGCAGGGTGGATTCGAATGATCGCTCCACACCGGTGCGCCCGATAAATTCGCTGGGCAGATAGCCGGCGTCGATATCGCGCTCTCTGGCCAGAGAGAGATATCCGATCAGATGCGATGTCAGTTCGGCGTAGGGATATTGGCGAAAACTGCCGGCTGTCACATTGACGCCGGGCAGGTGATGCAGCCTGGCAGTCAGTGGCGCCACCTCTTGCCACTGCAGTTTGTCATCCACCAGCACGGGGCGATCCGGCCGCCGCGCATGCAGAATGCGTTTGCGAATCCTGGCCTGTTGCTCTGGCGACCACGCCAGCATGCCTGCCAGCACATCCAGTATCTCGTCCGGATGCTCGATGCGCTCCGGAATGAGCGATACGCGATAGGCGATGCGGTTAATCGCCAGTTTTTTGCCATGACGATCAATAATTTCACCCCGAACAGGCAATACCGGCACCAGATTCAGCCGGTTCTGCTCGGATTGCAGCATATACTTTTCGTGATCAAACCATTGCAAACGCATTATCTGGAATAGCAGCAAGCCCAACAGTAGGGGCACGGCCGCATAAAAGATGAGCATGCGCACATCAAAGCGGTGACGAATCTCAAGCTGTTTGTTGTGCATATTGCCTCGTCAGCAAGCGCCAGATCGGCACGCATAGACACAGGGTCAACAGACAGGCCGGCACGCCCCAGCCCGGCCATAACAGTCCGGTGACGGCCGCCAACATCAACAGCAACCGTTGCGGCAGGCCGGCGCCGAGATGTTGATCCAGGTAGATCATGGCCGGCGGCAGTAGCGCCATGATGATAAAATTGATCTGAATCTCGCCATAGAAAATCATATCGTGCAACAGCACTGCAGGCAGCACCCACGCCCAGTTGTGGCGATGCGCCAACAGGCTGGCCAGCAGCACCGCCAGCGCCCAGTCCGGCTGCATCAGTACGCCGGCAAAAGCCAGGTTCAGACTGATGCCGAGCAGGGCGAGCAGTAGCATGGCGACGGCAATCATGGCGTATCGTGCAGTTGCGATGCAACCGCTAGCCAGTTATCCCGCTGCCAGTGAGCAACCGGCTCGGCGGCAATGCGCACGAACAGCTGACCGGGAATCGGGTGAACATCGGTAATACGCGCCACCGCAATACCGGGCGGAAACAGGCCGCCGGCGCCGCTGGTATAGAGAACCTGTCCGGTTTGAGGGGCCTGTTTTAACGGTACGAATTCAATCGACAAGCTCTCCCCCTGACCGCGTGAAATGGCCGCCAGCGCCGTCCCCGGTATGGTGACCGGCACGGCCAGCGACGCATCGAAAATAGTGCGAACTGTGGCATGGTTGTTGGAGATGCTGTCGACCACGCCGACCAGCCCTTCGCTGGAGACAATCACATCATCCATGGAGACATCATCCACCTGCAGAATCAGCCGCTGACTCATCATATCCGGACTGCGGCCGCGAACTTTGGCTGCATGCCAGCGGTAGCCGGGCATGGTCGATATCTCAAGAATTTTTCTTAACTGCCGATTCTCTTCACGCAGGCTGCTGGCCTCCTGAATCAGGGCGGCCTGCTGCTGGGATTTCTTTTCCACGGCGAGGTATTTTTGATGCAGCTCCTGTTGATCCGTCAGCCACAACTCGGCTGATTGCCACCACTGCACCGGCGCATGCAACATCTCCAGCGCCGGCCACATGGCCAGCATGGCTGCAGAGCCGGCCATCATGCGAGCGGCTGCGTAAAGAGCGATCAGCAGTGTGGCGGCAATCAGCCACATGCGGTAACGCTGCAGATTGAAATTCATGACGCCGCCTTCACGGGTGCAAATTGGTAACGGGTGTCGGTGCGCATATCAGGGACGGATCCGGGAGCGCACTGCAACGTGTCGCGTAGCAGGCCGTCACTCTTCGAAAAGAACGCCCCGCATACGATCCAGTTCTTCGAGCACGCGACCGCTGCCCACGACAACGCAATCCAGCGGGTTTTCTGCCACGGTGACCGGCAATCCGGTCTCTTCCCGCAACAGTTGATCCAGTCCGACAAGCAGAGCGCCGCCGCCGGTCAATACAATGCCTTTATCGACGATATCGGCGGCCAGCTCAGGCGGGGTACGTTCCAGGCACACCTTGACGCCTTCAATGATCGCATTGACCGATTCGGTCAGGGCTTCGAGAATTTCGGAATCATCCAGCAGCAGGTTCTTCGGCACGCCGTTAATCAGATCGCGCCCTTTCACTTCCATTTCGCGTCGATTCTCCTGCGGAAAGGCGCTACCCAGCTTCATCTTGATCTTCTCGGCGGTCGGTGCGCCGACCAGCAGACTGTATTTGCGGCGCAGGTGATTGATGATGGACTCATCCATCTTGTCGCCGCCAACGCGCACCGAGCGGGAATAGACAATACCGCCGTAAGAGATCACAGCAATTTCACTGGTGCCGCCGCCAATATCCACCACCATCGAACCGGAAGCTTCGGTGACCGGCAGGTCGGCTCCGATGGCCGCCGCCATCGGCTCCTCGATCAGGTACACTTCACGGGCGCCCGCCGACAGAGCCGACTCCCGAATGGCGCGGCGTTCCACCGGCGTGGAGCCGTAAGGCACGCAGATCACGATGCGCGGGTGAATCCCCCAGGTGCGATCATGCACCTTGCGGATAAACTGCTTGAGCATCTCTTCGGTCACCACGAAATCGGCAATGACGCCATCCTTGAGCGGGCGAATCGCCTGAATGCTGTCGGGGGTGCGGCCCAACATGCGCTTGGCATCGATGCCGACAGCCAGCACTCGACGATGGTGCTTGCCGCCGCCGGTATGGATGGCCACTACAGAAGGTTCGTTGAGCACAATGCCTTCGCCGCGCACATAAATCAGCGTATTGGCTGTGCCAAGATCAATGGAAATATCGCGGGAAAACAACCCGAACAAACGATTCAGCATAAAAAACCCGCCTCCGGAAAGCTAGACGGGCGAAGCTAGTGGCAGAACCCTGACAGGTAAAGGAACAAGCGCATCAGCAACAGGGCGAGTCGCGACTGCGCCAAGGGTTGCCGCCTATATGCCATTTTGAGGCAGATCAACTGCCAATCATATGAAAAAATACATGCCTGTTCTTCGCATGGGAGTGATGTTCATACAGACAGATCGCCTGCCATGTACCCAGGAGCAGCCGGCCGCTCTGAACAGGAATGGTCAGGGACTGATTGGTCAGCGCCATACGCGTCTGTTCATGGGCATCGCCGGTCGCCCTGGTTTGCGCCCGATGCACATCATGATCTTCCGGCGCGGGGTGGGCGAGCAGCACCTCCATATCGTGCCGGGCGTCGGGGCTGGATGTTTCCTGAATACTGAGAGAGCAGCCGGTATCTTTCATAAACAGATTAACCAGACCCGCCATCAAACGACTTTCATGCACCAGCTTTTTAACTTCAGGGGTAAAATCGGTAAACCCGTGACGCTGGCACGGGATAATAATCGTTCGTTGCACTTGTTTCATGGGCATATCTCCTGGCGCACATGGGCGTTTTCCGTCGGCGACATCGCTGCATGGCGAAACATCACAGCAACCATGCCAGCGCGTGTTTCTTTCATGTCAGTCGAATGTCACCCAGACCGGGGCATGATCGCTGGGACGCTCAAGAGCACGATAATCCGTCGCCACGCCTGAAGCAAGCGGCTGCATGGGCGGGGTGGCCAGAATATGATCGATGCGAATACCCCACTGACGCCGGAAGGCGTTCATACGATAATCCCACCAGCTGTATATCGGCGCATCCGGATGGGTGGCGCGAACCGTGTCGATCAACCCCGTCTTACCGCCCAGCAGGCCGAAAAACCATTCGCGCTCAGCCTGCGTACACATGATTTTTCCGCGCCAGCGCTCCGGATCGTGCACGTCCAGATCAGCAGGCGCAATATTAAAATCGCCCAGCACGATCAGCCGGTTGTGAACAGCCAGTTCCGCTGTCAGGTAGTTGCGAAAGGCATGCAGCCAACGGAATTTGTAGGCGTACTTATCCGAATCTGGCGCCTGTCCGTTCGGAATATAGACATTAATGATGCGGATTCCGTCCACGTTTGCGCTCAACAGGCGCCGCTGCGGATCATCCAGTCCGGGCAGTGCAGTGGTAATATCCGTCGCCTGCCGGCGACTTAAAACAGCAACGCCGTTATAACTCTTCTGACCGCAGAAGGCCGCATGGTAGCCGGCAGCCTGAATCGCCTGGACGGGAAAGTTATCATCGACCAGCTTGGTTTCCTGAAGCGCCAGCACATCGGGTTGCTCCCGCTCAAGAAAGGAGAGCACATGCGGCAGCCGCACATTCAGGGAGTTGACATTCCATGATACGATTTTCATTACCGGATCATGCTACGAGACAGGGGAATGCTCAAGTCTTGCCCGACCTGCAACTTGACCAGATCGAAAGAGGGCAGGGGATTATTCGGAAGGCGGGGTATGCACCAAAACCGAACAGGGGGCATGGGCGACCACGCGTTCCGTGGTGGAGCCCATCAGGATATGTTGCACCACGCCCTTTTCACCACGGCGACCGATCACAATCAGGTCGGCCGGCAGCGATTTGGCGAACTGGCAAATGGTGCGTGACGGATCGCCCGCCGCCTCTTGCAGGTGAACAATGATATCAAAATCAAACTGTTCTATTTGCGCCTTAATGCGGCGCATGGCGCCTTTTTTCATGGCGCTGTCGACCTCTTCCAACGGCGGAATGGAGACCATATCCGTTTCGAAATAGAGTGATGGCTCGATCACATGCAGCAGGTGAATCTCGGCATCCGCGTGATCGGCCAGCTCGCCGGCGCAGCGGATCGCCGCAGTGGAAGCTTCGGAGCAGTCTGTTGCCACAACAATTTTGTTATATTTGATCATATGCGCCTCCTTTCAGCTTCCGACGATGCCACATCAGGCAAGACAATGCACATCAGTCGGTCGGCTTGATCCGGTCAAGGATATGGTGGCCCTGCCGCTGATGCAGAATCACCGCCAGGATATGGGCCCCGAGCAGCGCTTCAAGACCGCCGACAACCACTTCATGGGTCGATGCGACCAGCTCAATGAGCTCGGTCTGCGGCGCCGTCGTACTCCAGCCGAAAAACAGGATGACGCCGGTGACGCCCATGATGAGGCCGGACAGCAGAATAAGGCCATGCACGCTGCGAGCCACGGCCTCGCCATCTTCCGGCGATGCCAGCTTGCCCTGTTTCCAGCCTGCCATCTGTGTTCTGATTTCAAGGCCCAGCTGGCTGCGACCGGCAGCGGAGGCCCACGGTGTTAACTCGCGCCAGTTGGCGCCGGGCAGTGATGTCATGGCCAGCAACAGGCGAATCAGTATCAGCGCAGCAACCGTCAGGCCGAGGAACTCATGCACCTCAAAGCCCAGCGTCGCTTCCACCGGTGCACCGGGAATCGCCTGATGATGCCCCTCGTGCGCAAAGGCCGGAACAATCCACGACAGGCCGGCAGATGGCGGGGCTTCCACTTCGGGCACGTCCATTAACTCGCCAATGGCCAGTTGCGTCAACATGCAGATTGCCAGCAGGCTGTGTAGCATGCGAATCGGTTTGGCAAATCGCTGATCACTCATCTGTTCTCCTGTTCACCGCTGTATTTTAAGGATTCTCTGAAAACGACGTCCATGTAGTGATGCAGAGATTCCTTAATATGAAAAAATCCATGCGCGTTAGCGCCTGTTGGCCAGTTTATTCATGCGCAAGCGCAGCGCATTCAGTTTAATAAAGCCCGAGGCATCTTTCTGATCATATGCGCCTTCATCATCTTCAAAGGTGCAGAGACGCTCATCAAACATCGAATCATCCGAACGACGCCCTACCACCTCAACATTGCCTTTATACAATTTCAGGCGCACATCGCCATTGACGCACGTTTGAGAGACGTCGATCGCCTGCTGCAACATCACGCGTTCGGGCGCAAACCAGTAGCCATTGTAGATCATTTTGGCGTAACGCGGCATCAGCTCATCTTTCAGGTGCGCCGCCTCGCGATCCAGCGTGATCGATTCGATGGCGCGATGCGCCTTGAGCATGATGGAGCCGCCGGGCGTTTCGTAACAGCCGCGCGACTTCATGCCGACAAAGCGATTTTCAACAATATCGATGCGACCGATACCGTGCTTGCCGCCAAGCCGGTTGAGTTCGGTAAGCACGGCCGCCGGCGTCATCGCTGTACCGTTTATGGCCACGATATCGCCGCGCTGATAACTCAGCTCGATATATTCCGGCGCATCCGGCGCAGATTCGGGAGAGACGCTCCAGCGCCACATCGATTCGGACGGTTCGCACCACGGGTCTTCCAGGTCGTAACCTTCGTAGGAGATATGCAGCAGATTCGCATCCATGGAGTAGGGCGATTTGGAGCCTTCGCGCTTGCGTTCGACCGGTATGCCGTGCTTGCCTGCGAACTCAAGCATGTCTTCTCTCGACACCAGATTCCATTCGCGCCATGGCGCAATCACTTTCACATCCGGCTTCAGGGCGTAAAAGCCCAGTTCGAAGCGTACCTGATCATTGCCCTTGCCGGTAGCGCCATGGGCCACGGCATCGGCGCCTTCAGCCTCGGCAATTTCAATCATGCGTTTGGAGATCAGCGGCCGGGCGATCGAGGTGCCGAGCAGATATTCGCCCTCATAAATCGCATTGGCGCGAAACATCGGAAAGACATAATCGCGCACGAACTCCTCGCGCAGATCCTCAATATAGATCGATGAGACGCCGCCGGCTTTGGCTTTGGCGCGCGCATCCTCCACCTCTTCGCCCTGACCGAGATCGGCGGTGAATGTCACCACCTCGCAATCATAGGTGTCCTGCAACCATTTCAGGATAATGGAGGTATCCAGCCCTCCGGAGTAGGCCAGCACCGCTTTTTTGACATCAGACATGAACAAATCCTCTTTTTTTATCTCAATAACATGGTGATTCCCTCGTAAAAAGTCCAGGCATGGGCTTTTTACGACTTCATCAAAAACTCCAGCAACGCCTTCTGCGCATGCAGCCGGTTCTCCGCCTCTTGCCAGACCACCGATTGATTGCCGTCAATGACGCTGGCGGCCACCTCTTCGCCCCGGTGCGCCGGCAGGCAGTGCATGAACAGCGCATCCGGACGGGCGAATGACATCACCCGATCGGTCACGCAGAAACCGTTAAAATCCTGTGCGCGCCTGGCCTGCTCCTCTTCCTGGCCCATTGAGGCCCAGACATCGGTGGTCACCAGATCGGCTTTATAGGCGGCGGCCGCCGGATCATCGCTCAGCGACACATCGGCGCCGAGCACCCGCGCCGCCTCCAGCAGCCTCGCATCCGGCCTGTAACCGTCCGGGCAGGCGATTTTCAACGTATAGCCGAATGTGACCGCGCCATTGATCCAAGAATGGGCCATATTATTGCCATCGCCAATCCATGCCACCGTTTTATCAGCAATCGGGCCGCGATGCTCCTCATAGGTGAGCACGTCGGCCAGAATCTGGCACGGATGCGTCAAATCCGTCAACGCATTGATCACCGGCACCGATGAATATTCGGCGAACTGCTGCAATATATCATGCCCGAAGGTGCGAATGGTGATGCCATCGACCATGCTGGAAAGCACTCTGGCCGAATCGGCGATCGGTTCGCCCCGCCCGAGCTGGGTGGCATCCGAGTGCAGAAACAGGGCGTGGCCGCCGAGCTGATACATGCCGGCCTCAAACGAGACGCGCGTGCGCGTGCTGGCCTTGTCAAAGATCATACCGAGCGTTTTACCTTCCAGCGGCCGGTGCGATTTGCCCTCTTTGAGCTTGCGCTTGATTTTCACCGCGCGCTTGAGGATATGGCGCGCCTCATCCTGTGTCAGATCCAGCAATGTCAGAAAGTGCCTCATTGATTCCCTCCCGTCCCCTGTTCCGGTGTTCTGTTGTTTAAGGATGCTCTGAATAATTCAGAGTTTCCTTAAAATCACATCCACGATAGCCAGCGCCGCATCCACCTCGTCCGCTGTGATATTCAGCGGCGGCAGAAAACGCAACACGCGCGGCCCGGCCATGAGAATCAGCAGCCCCTCGGCTCTGGCATCTGCAATCAGCGGCGCAGCGTCTATGCTCAGCTCCGCGCCGACCAGCAACCCCAGGCCGCGCACTTCGCGGATCACCGCATGGCGGTTGGCCAACGCCTGCAAACCGCGCCGTAGCTGCGCGCCTCGCTGACGCACATTCTCCAGCAGCTGTTCCGATTCCATCACATCCAGCACAGTCAGCGCCGCCGTGCAAGCCAGCGGATTGCCGCCGAAGGTCGAGCCGTGCGCGCCCGGCCCGAATGAGGCGGCCACCTGCTCAGTCGCCAGCATCGCGCCTATGGCCACGCCGCCGCCGAGCCCCTTGGCCAGCGTCAGGATATCGGGCGCAATACCGGCCTGTTCAAAAGCGAACATGCTGCCGCAACGACCAATTCCGGTCTGCACCTCATCCAGAATCAGCAGCAGCCCGCGTGCATCGCACAGCTGTCGCAGCTCTTTCAGGTAGCCGGCATCGGCAATATTGACGCCGCCCTCACCTTGCAACGGCTCCAGCAAAATGGCGGCGGTATCGCTGTTTACAGCCTGCTTCAGCGCCGCCATATCATTGAGCGGCACATGCGCAAAGCCGGCCGGCAACGGATCAAAACCGGTTTTCACCTTCTCTTGCCCGGTTGCGCTCAGCGTGGCCAGCAGACGGCCATGAAAAGATTGTGTCGCTGTGATAATGGTACGGCCGGGCAGTCCTCTGTCGTAGAAATATTTGCGCGCCAGCTTAATGGCCCCCTCATTGGCTTCGGCGCCGGAATTACAGAAAAAGACGCCATCCAGCCCCGACAGGCGGGTCAATCGTTCGGCCAGTTGCTGCTGTTTGGGGATATGAAACAGATTGGAGCAGTGAAGCATGGTGGCGGCCTGCGCTGCCAGCGCTGCAGTCATTTGCGGATGGGCATGGCCGAGCGTGTTGACCGCAATGCCGGAAATAAAGTCGAGATAGCTTCGCCCGTCGTCATCCCAGACGCGCGCGCCATCACCCCGCACAAGGGTAAGCGGAAAGCGGGCGTAAGTGTTCATGATTGCTTGCATTGCCGAACTTTAACATGAAACAGGCAGCGCGCCCGCATGATTTTTTTCGCCTGCCGCTCCGATTTCGGCAGTTCAGGCTTCG
>Ga0256829_1000973_pt1 | contig 24921 bp, 26 predicted proteins | sample 131447metaG_FD_185979 | JGI IMG/M metagenome (GOLD analysis project Ga0256829, IMG submission 185979) | Hydrothermal vent microbial communities from Lau Basin, Pacific Ocean - 131-447 | ecosystem: Environmental > Aquatic > Marine > Hydrothermal vents | place: Pacific Ocean: Lau Basin | collected...
TTAGTTGAAAAAGTCGCACCCAATAGGTGAAAGTTTGAAGTGTGACTTTTTCGCTTTGAAGTACCTAATTATAGAGCAAGTTGGCTTGTTGTCTAATTTGGTATGGAATTATTTGGGTTAGTAGGAGTAATTAATTCTATATTATTAATAATATTATCCCAAATATTATAATTATGCCATTCTCTCTTTATTTGCTTTGAAAATATAATATCTTTTAAATTTATTATTCCCATATTTTTACTATGTGCATCATCTTTGAAACATTGTGCGTAACCTGTATCTGTTTCATGTACAATAATACTATTTAGTTTTACATTACGCTCTTTATTCTGCATTTTAGTAAGCTTTAAAACTTGTTCTACTATTAAAAAGAAAACTCGACTAAATTGTTCAGCAGATGGGCTAACAGGAAGTTCAATCCATCTACTACTATGTTTTTTCATATCCTCAATATAATCTTTATTATCTTCACTCCATAATGTAATTGCATGGTCAAAAGAGTCTATTAATTCTTTTATATAAACTTTTGTTAGTCCAAAATCATATACCATATGTCCATTGTCTAAATAGTTTGATTCTAGTAATACTTCTACCTTATAGGAGTGTCCATGTATATTTTCACTACATCTTTGTGTTGAGCAATTTCTTACAATATGGGCATTTTCAAATTTAAAGAGTTTTCTGATAATCATTATCTTTCTATTCCTTTTTCATACTCTTCTTCTATTTTTTGTTTCATCTTCTCTTGTAATTGTTCATACCAATCTTTTGGTGCTTCTTTTACATCAAAAGCATCTAAATAGTGTATATTTATTGTTCCACTATGAGCAGTTTTATTATGTTCATTTAGAGCATATTTACTACCAGTAATTACAATAGGTTGTACTCTCAAATTTAGTTTCTTTGCAACAAGTTTCGTTCCAGATTTAAATGGCAATAATTTTTGGCTTGAGCTTCTTGTACCCTCCGGAAATATAGCAACAGCTCTATTTTTTACTTCTACTGATTCTTTTACATCTTTTAGTAACTTAACAAGTCCAGCTTTGTTATCTCTATCTACAGAAATCATATCTCCATTTTTTAAGAGATACCCAAACCAAGTTGCATCGAATAGTTCTTTTTTAGCTACCCAACTAAAGTGAGTACATTCAATAGCTTCTAGTGCGATTATATCCATAATTCCTTGGTGATTCATTATAAACATATTAGCTTGTTTGTCTCTTTGTCCATATGCTTTAACTTTCACATTCATAAAAAATAAAATTACTCTGTTTAAATAGTGCATTATTTGCCCTTTGTATTTTGGCAAAATAGTAACCAGAGGAATCATAATTACAGCAACTATAAAAGAGATGACAAAAGCACCCCAATAAAATCTAATTTTTGCAAGTATCTTCATTTTTTATCCATCCTGAAAGTGAGTTTTTGTACTCAATTTTGTTAAAATTTTTGTATCTCTTTAATACTTTAGTATTTAGCTTTTTATCTATTCTTAGGCTAATATTACTGTTTTGAGTTGGTAGTATATATAATGCGGCTCCTTCATTTACACATATACTTTTTTTAGGTAGAAATATGTATATTAAAAGAGCCATCGCAAGTGTAAAAAAGAGTAAATAAACCCAATCTCTAGTTAAAAGATAAGCTATGGCAAATATTAGTGTTAAACTTATTAATATATACTTTTTTAACTTCTCAAAATCTAGCTCTTTTGGTTTTAAATTATTAGTATCTAATGAGCTTCTTTGGTTCTCTAATGATACTGTTTTAGTTCTATAGTCTCTTTTTATTGTATCGAAATATGAAAAATTTATACTCTTTTTTTCACTAGGAATTATAAAGTAGTATGTTGCTGTAGTTAGTGCACCATCTCTTTTTAAATTCTCTATACCATCATCTATAACATTTGGTATATGCATATCTTCTAAGTTTGCTTCATTTGCTTCTAAATTAAGAGTAACTAAATTATGACTACTATCATAAGTATCTACTTTAGTAGAGTTTACTCTTAATTTAGATGCAAGTACACCACTATAATTTTTCTTTTTCTTTTTCAAATCTTTCAAATTTATATCTTTTGAATTTATTGTATAAGAGTGGTCCAAATTCCATATAGATAAATCTGGTATTTCTATATGTTTATCGTTTGTATTTGCTTTAAAGTAGTATGTGTAAAAAGCTTCTTCTTTATTTATAACTTTTACCGGTTTTAAATTTACTGGTTGTATTAAACTTATGGCATCATATTCAAATCGTGGTGGGTCTTGTGGATTGTAGTGCTTAACTAAAATTGTCACGGGGAATAATTGATTTTTATATACAACTTTTGGAATATAACTATAGCTATATGGTGCACCACCTGCAAATAGTGGTAGTGCAAAAACTATAAGTAGAAATAACTTAATTAAAAAATTATGCTTAATCAAGCACTAAGTCCTTCTAACATTTTAATACCATCAATAGAGCCTAAAAGCTCTTCGATAGCACGTTCTGGGTGAGGCATTAGACCAAATATATTTTTCTCTCTATTGCAAACCCCAGCAATCTGTTCTACTGAACCATTTAGAACCATTGGCTCACCATTTTCATCGCAGTATCTTGCTAAGATTTGATTGTTTTTCTTTAACTCTTCTAAACCTTCATCGTCTATGTAGTAGTTTCCATCAGCGTGAGCTACAGGTATATTTAAAATTTCTCCTACTTCACAGTTTTGTAAAAACTTATTATCGTTGTTTACAACTTTTATATGTTGCATTTTAGATATAAAGTGCAGGTTGTTATTTCTCTTTAATGCACCTGGTAGTAAACCAGCTTCTGTAAGAATTTGGAAACCATTACAGATACCTAATACATAGCCACCTTCGTTTGCGTAACTCTCTACTGCCTTCATAATTGGAGCAAATCTAGCAATAGAGCCAGAGCGTAAGTAGTCGCCATAGCTAAAGCCACCAGGTACTACTACTAAATCGCATTTTGGTAAAACTTCTTCTTTATGCCAAACAATTTCTACATTCCAGCCTTGCTTTTTTAGGGCATATTCACTGTCAAACTCGCAGTTTGTACCAGGAAATCTAAGTACTACTGCTGTTTTCATTCTACAATCTCTATGTTATAATCTTCAATAACAGTGTTAGCTAAAAGAGTTTCGCTCATCTCTTTTACCTCTTTTTCTGCCTCTTCTTTGCTAGTAGCATCTAAATCTATAACAATTTGCTTGCCAATTCTAACTTCGTTAATACCTTTAAAACCTAAACTACCTAATGCATGAGATGTAGCTTTACCTTGTGGGTCGAGTACTCCCTCTTTTAAAAATACATTTACTACTGCTTTCATTACTATCCTGCCTTTTATCTGTTTTGAATTCTTCTTAATACCTCTTCGTAAGCCTCTTTTAAGCCACCTAAACCTTGACGGAATCTATCTTTATCCATCTTTTCATTTGTATCTGCATCCCAAAGTCTAAAGTTATCTGGACTTAACTCGTCAATTAAGATAATATTACCATTGCTATCTACTCCAAACTCTAGTTTAAAATCTACAACTTTTAAGTTAAGTTCACTATAAAATTCACTTAAGAATTTGTTGATTTTTCTAGCCATATATCTAATATAATCTAAATCATCTTGACTCTTGACAAGTTCTAAAATAAGAGCGTGTTGGTCATTTAGTTTTGGGTCGCCTAGTTCGTCGTTTTTATAATCGAACTCTACAAGTGTAAATGGCAGTACTTTACCATTTTCTATACCTAAGTTTCTGCTTAGGCTACCTGTTGCTATATTTCTTACAATTACCTCTATCTTAATAACATCTGCTCTCTTATGTAGCATATTGTTATCATCAAGCATTTTAACATAGTGAGTTGGTACACCCTTGCTCTCTAAATACTCAAAAAGTGCAGCCGAAATTTTATTGTTAAGTGCACCTTTTCCCTCTTCGCTAGATTTCTTTTCGCCATTAAATGCTGTTAAAGAGTCTTTAAACTCAGAAATTAGTAAATCTTTATCTTCAGTTGTCCAAATCTTTTTTGCTTTGCCTTCGTAAAGTAGCTCTTTTTTCTCCACTTAGTTACCTTTTTGTAAAATTAAAACTTTTAAGATGTCGTATGCCTCTTTTAGCTGTGCATCTTTAAACAAATCTTTAGTAGTTATAATCTTTTTCTTTTCTACTTTAGTATTATTGTTTTCACTTGTAGTAGTGTTGTTGTCTTTATGGTTAGAATCAATTTTCTCTAATTCAGTTTTTAAGTGTTGCTTTAACTCATTCTCTTTAATCATTAAAGCATTATCATCTTTTTGTGGTGCTTTGCCTGGGTATGCTATTACATCTGGTGTAACACCTTTGTTTTGAATAGTTCTTCCGCTTGGCAAGTAATATCTAGCAACTGTTAATTTAATACCTTCACCCCCGCCAAGAGGTGCAACAATTTGTACACTACCTTTACCAAATGTCTTTTCACCAATAATTGCTGCTCTATGATGGTCTTGGAATCCACCACTTACTATTTCGCTAGCACTAGCACTTCCTCCATTTACTAAAATAGTAATAGGTATATCTTTATATGGGGTATTGGCATGAGCTTTATAAACTATATTTTCTTGTTTTACTCTACCTTTTTGACTAACTAATATTCCTTTATCTATAAACATATCTAAAAGTCCAGTTGCTTGGCTAAGTAGTCCACCTGGGTTATTACGAAGGTCAAATATAATTCCTTTTGCATCTTTGTTTGCTTCTAATACTTTTTTAACGCCATCAACTACTTTAGAATCAAAAGATGCAATTTTAATATATACAGCTTTTTGCTTTTTATCTTTGTCTAAATAGATAGTTTTACTTTTAACAGACTCTATTTTAATAATATCTCTAACTATGTGTACAATTACAGGTTTACTTTCACCCTTTCTTACAAGAGTAAGAGTAATTTTGGTTTTTGGTTTACCACGCATAAGTTTAACTGCATCGTCGATACTCATACCAAGTGTAGATTTATTATCTATTTTCAAGATAATATCACCAGATTTAACGCCAGCTTTAGCTGCTGGTGTGCCGTCTATTGGAGCAATAATAGTTAGTGCACCTTTTTTCATACCTACAACAATACCAAGACCTCCAAACTCACCTTTTGTTTGAATATTTAAATCTTTAAAAGATTTTGCATCCATATAAGCAGAGTGTGCATCTAAGTTAGCCAAAAGACCCTTTAGTGCTTTGTTAATTATTGTTGTAGTATTAATATCATCTACATATTGACTCTCTATTAAATTTACAACTCTTGTAAATTTTAAATAAGCCTCTAATTTACTATCAGTATTTTGACTTTTCGCACTTAAAAGTGATGTACTCGATATAAACATAGCAGTAGTTGCAGCTACAAATGAAGAAAGAATAATTTTTTTATTGTGTTTATACATTTGCTTTTTTCCTTAAATGTGGTTATTAGCTTAAGTTAAACTTTTAAGATACAAGACTACAAAAGAAGTCTAATTCAAGCCAATTTATCAGGTTTTGTTTCCTGTGAATTTTAGTGCCTATTCTATATAAATATCACTTAAATTAGGATTATGTTGAGATATTAATTGTTTTATACTCAATTATTTTTAATTTTGCAACTTAGATTGCAAGTAAAGTTTACTATTTATGGTAAAGTTATATAAACGAAAAAAGAAGGAGCTTGAAATGAGCAATATATTAGAAAAATTAACACATCAAATGACACAAACTATAGAATCTGGATTATCTTTAGCACTACATAATAAAAATCCAGAGGTAGAGCCTATTCATTTAATATGGGCACAACTTACAAATAGTGGCTCTATTTTAAACCAAGTATTAAATAAGATGGGAATAGATAAAGCAGCTATTGAATTAGATGTAGCATCTATTGCTAAAAAATTGCCAACATCTTCAAATGTTACAAAAGAGAGTATAAAGTTATCTGCAAATGTAGTAAGAAGTTTGCAAAATGCCGAAGGACAAATGGCAGCAAATGGCGATAGTTATCTATCTGTAGATACTTGGCTAGTTGCAAACATTAACGAGAGTTACATTAAAGATACTCTTGGTAAATATGTTGATTTAATGGAGTTTAAGAAAAATTTAGAAGCCTTAAGAGGTGGTAAAAGTATTCAAAGTCAAACAGACGATGAAAAATTAGAAGCGTTAGAGAAGTATGGAATAGACTTAACAAAAAAAGCTATCGATGGAGAGCTAGACCCAGTTGTTGGTAGAGACGAAGAGATTCAAAGAACAATGCAAATTCTTATTCGTAAAACCAAAAACAACCCAATTTTACTAGGAGAACCAGGAGTTGGTAAAACAGCTATTGTAGAGGGATTAGCACAAAGAATTGTAGATAAAGAGGTTCCACTGTCTCTACAAAATCGTCGTTTAATCGAGCTTGATATGGCAGCACTAATTGCAGGTGCAAAGTATCGTGGTGAGTTCGAAGATAGATTAAAAGCAGTTATCGAAGAGGTTAAAAAAGATGGCAACATTATTCTATTTATCGATGAAATTCACACAATTGTAGGAGCTGGTGCTTCAGAGGGTAGTATGGATGCAGCGAATATGCTAAAACCAATGCTTGCTCGTGGAGAGTTGCATACAATCGGTGCAACAACACTAAAAGAATATAGAAAATATATCGAAAAAGATGCAGCATTGCAAAGAAGATTCCAAGCTGTAAAAGTAGATGAACCATCAATAGATGAAGCTCTACAAATTATGCGTGGAATTAAAGAACGACTTGAAACTCACCATAATGTACAAATTTTGGATAGTGCATTAATAGCAGCTGTTAAATTATCTAATCGCTATATTACTGATAGATTCCTACCAGATAAAGCGATAGATTTAATAGACGAAGCAGCAGCAGAGCTTAAAATGCAAATAGAGAGTGAGCCATTTGAATTAGCAAAAGTAAAAAGAGATATACAAAAACTTTTAGTTGAAACAGAAGCTCTAAAAATGGAGTTAACTCCTAAAAATGAAGAGAAAATTAAAGAGATAGAGAAAGAGTTAGCAAACTTAGAAGAAAAAAAAAGAGAGTTAGAAGCACAATTTAATAATGAAAAAGAGATATTTAACAAAATTGCACAAGTAAAAGTAAATATCGAAGAGAAAAAACGCGAAGCTGAACTTGCTAAAAGAGAAGGTAACTTTAATAAAGCAGCAGAAATTGAGTATGGCGAAGTGCCTGCATTGCAAAAAGAGTTAGAAGATTTAAATGCAACTTGGGAACGTATGCAAAAAGAGGGTACACTGCTTAAGAATGCTGTTGATGAAGAGATGATTGCAAGCATCGTAAGTCGCTGGACAGGTATTCCAGTAACAAAAATGTTACAAAGCGAAAGAGAAAAAGTGTTACATATAGATGAGCACTTAAAAGAGGAAGTAGTTGGGCAAGATGCAGCACTAAATGCAGTATCTCGTGCTATTAAAAGAAATAAAGCAGGGCTTTCAGATACCAACAGACCAATAGGTAGTTTCCTATTCTTAGGACCAACAGGTGTAGGTAAAACTCAAACTGCTAAAGCATTAGCTAAGTTCCTGTTTGATAGCGAAAAGTCACTAATTCGCTTCGATATGACAGAGTATATGGAGAAACACTCAGTTAGCCGTTTAGTTGGTGCAGCACCAGGCTATGTAGGTTACGAAGAGGGTGGACAATTAACCGAAGCAGTTAGAAGAAAGCCATATAGTGTAATCTTGTTTGACGAAGTAGAAAAAGCACACCCAGATGTATTTAACATCTTGTTGCAAGTGCTAGATGATGGTCGTTTAACAGATAATAAAGGTGTAACAGTAGATTTTAAAAACACAATTATTATTTTAACTTCAAATATCGCAAGCGATAAAATTATGGAGTTAAAAGACCCAGCAGATAGAGAAGTAGCAGTAAGAGCAGAGCTTAAAAACTACTTTAAGCCAGAGTTCATAAACAGATTAGATGATTTAATTATCTTTAACCCATTAGGAAAAGATGAAATTAAAAGAATTGTTGACATTATGCTAACAAGCATAAAAGCAAAATTGGTAGAGAGAGATATAGAAATAACTCTAACAGACGCAGCAAAAGAGTTAATAGCCGATGCAGGCTTCGACCCAGTTTACGGAGCTAGACCATTAAAAAGAGCCCTACAAGAGTTAATAGAAGATACTCTTGCTGAGAAGATACTAGAGGGCACAGTAAAAGATGGTGACAAAGTAAAATTCGATGCCGAAGGTGGCGAAATTATTGCTTTTGTAGAGTAAGTAATGTTTCTTGCTCCTGCCAATCACTTTCCATCATTTATGATGGGAGTGTTTTAATAACTGAAGTTATGCACTTTAGTATTGTAACTTTCTCCTATTGCAGTATCCTTATTAAAAAATGAAGAAAAAAATCAACTCTATTAAAATAAAAGCTAGTTTTTAACAAAGTTGGATAATATCAGCAAAAAAGGATTTTATATGCAAAAATTAAAGACTAATAAATACTTTACAATAGGATATTTACTAATTTTAGGTGTAGTTTTAGGAGCTACTGTTTATGCGGGGGCTGTTGTTGCACCTGTTACTTTTCATAGTGAAAAGTGGCTTGGTGGTGAGCTTTTAAGCCGTTTTCAAGAGGGGCTTATTATGACCCAAAACTTTGTGCGACTTGGCTACTTTATTTTAGTAGGAGTATTTGCAGTTGTGCTTTACGAAGGGTATCAGTATAAGCGATTTAATAGAGATTTAGTAAAGACTCTAAGTGCCTTAGGGTTTATTATGAGTGCTATGCTTTTTAAGTATTTTTATATGAGTAGCATAATAGAGATGCAAGCTCAAGGTGAGAAGGTAGTAAATAGCCAAATATTCGAAAATATGCACAAAGGTAGCGAAATAGCGTTAATGCTCTTTATGGTTTTTGCTATAATTTTATTTGTTAGAACTTTGCAAAAAGAGCTGAAGTAACTCCTTTGGAGTTACAGCTGAGAGCTAAGAGCACAGAGCTTAGAGCAAACAAGGATTTTTATGAAGCAAGAGCATCCATTTAAACCGCTAATATTTAAGAGTAGCAAAACACTTATTTTAGGCTCTTTCCCTAGCCTTAAATCGTTTGAAAATAGCTTCTATTATGCTCATCCACAAAATCAATTTTGGAAGATTTTAGGCAAAATTAGTGGCTACCCTGCAAATTTAAGAGACCAAAGAGTTTGGCTTATAAAGCAGTGTAAATTGGCTCTTTGGGATATGGTTAAAAGTTGCAAGCGAGAGAACTCTGCCGATACCAATTTAGAAGATATTACCCCAAACGATATAGAAGGCTTTTTAAAAGAGTATCCAAACATTGAGCAGATAGCTTTTACAAGCCGTTTAGCAGAGAAGATTTATAAAAAATATTTTAGCCATTTAGATATAAAAACTATCTACCTACCATCTCCATCGCCGGCATATGCTAGTATGAGCTTAGAAGAGAAGGCGAGCAGATATAAAGAGCTTTTAGGAGACTGCAAATGATATGGGCAATAGGCGATATTCAAGGCTGTTACAAACCCTTTAAAGAGCTTTTAAAAAAGATAGAATTTAACCCAAAAAAAGATACCCTTTGGCTAGCAGGCGACTTGGTAAATAGGGGAGAGCAGAGTTTAGAAGTGCTAGAGTACCTATATAGTATAAGAGATAGCATAAAAGTAGTTTTGGGCAACCACGATATAGCACTAATTGCTATACACCTTGGCATAAAAAAGAGCAACCCAACACTAGAGCCTATACTAAAATCTCCTAACCGCGATAAACTACTAAAATGGCTAATGTCTCAACCATTTTTGCAAATAGACTATAACTTAGGCTACACAATGGCACACGCCGGAATAGCTCCAAATTTCGAGCTAGGAGCAACAAAGCACTATAACGATATACTACAACAGAGACTACAAAGTAGCAATGCAAAAGAGTGGCTAAAAGCTATGATAAAAAAAGATAGCCCATACTTCGACCCCAAAGGCTCAAACATAGACTTAGAACGCTATATTATTAGCTCTTTTACAAGAATGAGATACTGCTACAAAGATGGGCACTTAGACTTTAAACAAAAAGGCTCACCAAAAGATTTAAAAAGCAACGAGCTATTCCCATGGTTCGACTGCCCAACAAGAGTAGAAAAAGAGTTAAAAATCATCTTCGGACACTGGTCCACACTAGGCTTTCTAAATAGAGAAGACATCCTAGCCACCGACACCGGTTGCCTTTGGGGTGGCAAATTAACAGCTGTCTCACTACCGGATGAGAGAGTTGTTAGTGTGGATTGTGGTGATGGTATAGAGTTGGTTTAGTATGGTGTAGTAGTTAATCTTTGCTTATGGGGATAATCTCATAACATTAGACTTCACCGATAGGTTTACCTGTTTAGTCCTATGGTTGTTAATTATTTTTCTCTAATATATGTAGATACTCAAAAGTTTTGTTGGCTTTATGATTTCTATTCTCATTTTTATCGGCTTTAAATCTTTGATATTCTTGTGTAACTAAATCATATTTTCCATATTTTTTCATTATATTTTCAACATCTTCTTTACTCATTAATCCTTCATTATTGTAACTTAAAAATATATATTTAAAACTTGCATTTTTGATAAGCTCTTCAAAACTATCCTTTACTTCATTTTTTTTACAGTAAGAGGAACGATTATACTCTGGAAGCCCTGTTATACCTTTTGGAATAAAAGGTTTATATATTGCTATTGTATTTAACAAATGATAATTTGCACTATATTGTCTTTGGTTGTATGGTGGGTCAAGATATAAAATATCCCCACTAATTTTTTTAATAAGTTTATTACTATCTTCATTAAAGACATGATGAGAATTGTCATTTTGGATAAAGTCAGCACTTTCTAAGATTAATTCTTTTTGTGCTGATTTTTTAAGATGTTTTAAAAAAGCTCCATAAACCGAAGCAGTGTTTGCTACCTTATCAGCACTTTCAATGAGAGATGCTAACAAAAAATAATACAAATCATCATCTATCTCTTTATCATTATACCATTTTTGGATGTGCATTCTTGTAGTATCTATTTTTTTACCATTTTCATCACTAAAATACTGCCTACCACTTCCACTACCTATGCAATAGTTTTGATATATAAAGCCATTATCTATTAAAGGTAGATTGTTAAGTTCATCAATATAATTTTCTTTATCTTTTATCTCTTTGTGATTAGCTATATAATTTCTATTTAAAACATAGCTGTAGTATTCCAAATCATTTGCAATAACTTGTTTAACATCCTTTTTAAAAGTTCGCCCAACTATTCCAGTTCCTGCAAACATATCACAAAAAATTTTATTGTTTAATTCACTGCCAATAACTGTTGTAATCTCCTCTTTTATCCAAGAAGATAGTTTAAATTTACTTCCTATGTAATTCATTAGACAACTTTTTTATATTAAACTTCTCAAAAAGCTCACTATTTGTATATACTTTGTTTTCACTAAAGCAATAAAAATCATCTTCATCATGATGCTTCAAAGCTGAGATATCTATGTTGTATTCTTCTTTGGCTAGTATTACTGTCGTAAAATTTTCCATAAAACTAAAATCAAAAATGTTATCATATTTTGGATTGTATGTTAAATTATTTATCATTTTTATCCTTTTTCTCTTCAATTATCTCTAATGGACTTACGCCTAAAAAATTTGCTAATTCTACAACATTACTTTTTATTGGGTTAAATTTGTCAGACAAAATATTAGAAAGCTGGTTTTTTGAAATCCCTAACATTTCTGCTAACTCTTTTTGAGTAGAAATTTTTTTCTTAGCCATCAACTCTTTTACCTTATGTTTATTTATCTTCAAAATTATACCCTTTATAAACTTAAAATACAATTATTTTATTAACTTTGTAATATTTTATTATTAACTAATTTATTTAGCTCTTCTCTCCATTGATATGGGTCATACCAAAAACAACCAATACATCCACTTTCGTCACATTTACTTGTGCCTTGCCAATTTTCATTTCCCTCATACCAAAAATAAATACCTGGGAAATGTCCTCTCTTACCTGTTTTAACACATCTTTCACAATATCTTGATTTTAGAAGATTATTGCTTCTAGTGAGTAAAATAAATTTCTCTTTTATTTCTACTTCGCTCATATCTACTTTATTTTCAGACTCATCTTTGCACCATCTAACTTGAGGAAATTTATGATCAACTTCTAATTCTCTTGGAGGCATCTCTCTTAATAGCATTGCTTCTTGATTACTGTAAACTTTTTTAACTCTTTTAGCTAATTTTTGAGGTATGCCACTTCTTGATTTAGTATCTTGTGAAATTTTTAAAGATTTAAGTTTTCTGTGTACAGTTTTGTTTTGACAAGTTTCACAATAAATTTTCTTATAAAAATTTCCTTTTTCATCTTTATCAAGCTCTATACCATTTTGTCGCCATACCTGCCAAGTTTTAGCCTGTCCTGATTTTAATTCACACTTTGTACAGTGCCATTTTAAATCTTTTAAAACTTCCCAATCATAGTATGAAGTTGTATTTTGTTTGAATGGGTTCATATACAAAAATTACCTTTCATAATATTTTGTTCTTTTAACTTTTTTTTGAAAATTTACCATTAATCCACTAGAATAATTTATTCTGATTGTGAGCTCCTTTTATAATTTTTTTATGCATTATATACTCCAAAGTAGATTACGAGTATTGTTTATATAATTATGTTGATAAAAATCTATGGTGTTATTTTTATTGTTTACTTCATACTCAATATATATAATTGGCAATGAAATACTTAAGCTATTAAAATTATTAAATTCAATAGTCCTATTATTTAGCATTCTTTGACCTAAAATACTTTTACCAATAACTATAGGCTGATAGGCATTACTATTAAAACATTGAAATCTATTTTTAAGCCAGTCAATATATTTTTTTATCTGTAGGGTTATACTTGTTGGTATTTCGTCTTTTTTTATTTCATAAATATTAAAAATATTATCTTCATCTATTGTTAAAATATCCATGGCTTGCATTCCTGCACCACTATACACCTCATTTCCAAGCCATTTAATATCTTGTTGTTGATTTAAAAATCCAATTAACAATGAATGTATGTAGGATTCATTGTAATTTCCATTTAAAATATTTTGTTTTATGTTAGATTGTGTAGTAGTTCCTGTATAATTAAAATTTTGATTAGTAGGAATTATTTGATTATTTTCAAAAGTGAAACTATTTGAATTCAATAGTTGATTATTGTTTATAGTAGCAATTTTATGAAAAATTATATGAAATTCATTTTCAAATAAAGGGCTACAACCTCTTGCACCTTTTAACTTCCTATATAGTATACTCCACAAAACATCTTTTGAGTTTTGTGGTAAAATATCTACCAAATCAAATTCATCTATTCCGTATTGAAAAACTTGGAAAGGTCTAATTAAAGCTCTATATTGTAATTTTATTTGATTAGCTCCTAAGTATGGGATAGGATTTGGTTGCAAATAATGATTTGCATCAAAAAATGGATTTGATGCCACTTCAAAAAAACCATAAAATTTTTTCAAACTTTGCACATAAAAGAGTATTTTATCATTCGTTTTTAGTCTATTAATATCTTTCCATAATTCTATATCAAAATTTGTAGTACTCTTTCCCGTTCCAACAAACATATATTCTAAATGATATTTTAAACTTATTTCATCAACAATAAACAAATGATAGTTCACTAAAATTCCTTCTTAAATACAAAAATATACTCATGTTTAAATATATAGTAATCACTTTTCAAGGCTCTATATCTCCATATACCACCAGTTCCTAGTTTTCCACGATTTCCCTCTATATTTTTGATTATTGTACCTTTTAGCTTAACTTGAAAATTTCTTTTTATCATATCCATACAGTAAAATCCAAGAGGGATAACTTCACTATTTTTATATACATCCCCAATGACAATAGCAAAATATCTATTTTTATCAAGATGTTTTAGACTATTTTCACATACGATCTTAAATTTTTTAACAAACTCATTTATATTATTAATTTGACTCAAGTCATTTTCATCTTCTGTAAATTTAACTATATCCATATATGGTGGGTGCATTAAAACAAACTGGACACTTTTTTGATTAAAATTTTTTAATGAAGATAAAACAGCATCATCTACAGCTTTTTCGTCTAATGAATTACAAAAATTGATGCTATAATCTTGATAGATTAGATTATCTTGCATCTGTTCGTTTACATAATCTATCATTTTAGGATTTATATCGAGACCTATATATTTTCTTGTCAGTTTTTCACATTCAAAAAGAGTTGTGCCACTTCCCATGAATGGTTCTAGCACTACTTCATCTTTTTTTGTATATCTTCTAAGAAGTTGATTTGGAATTTGGGGGATAAAGTTCCCGTGATAAATATTTTTATGCTTACCGCTTTTGTCTCGTTCACTTATTAGCCATAAACTATCTGTATTTATATCACATTCTTTCCAGTTTTGTAAATCAATATCATTATATTTCATATTTTAATTATATCTTATATTTGTTTGATTTTTGATAAAGTAAATTTTACTTACGGTCAGGAATCAAGAAGTATTCAAGGGGTACTATAGTGAAGATAAATTTATATTTGTAAAAAAGTAGCAAAATAGTATAGTTTAGATTAGAATTTATTCTGTTTAAAAGATTTAAAAAGGTTGAAAAGTCTTTAGCTTGATAGAGTATAGTATATTTATGGATTGCGTAGCTAAAATGTGCAGTGAGGGCACTGCACGCTACATTGTTTGTACTTTTAGCTTTGGGCTTAAAGCTTTAAGCTCTATTAGTAGTGTTCGCCCTCGTTAGTTGATAGTTTTTCTATAAATCTTGTTACGGCTCTAACTCCTGCTCCGCTTGCTCCGTGTGGGTTTTCGCCCCATTCGTGTTCTACGAATGCTGGACCTGCTATATCTAAGTGTAGCCATTTTTGGCGGTTTTTCTCTTCTATAAAGTTACTTAAGAATAGTCCTGCTGTAATTGCTCCGCCGTATCTTGTGTTTGAGATATTGCAAATATCTGCAATCGAGCTTTTTAGAGTTTTGTTTAAATATCTATTAAATGGTAACTGTGCTGCCATTTCGCCAGATGCTGTGTTTGCAGCGTATAGCATTTTGTCTATTATCTTTTGGTTGTTACCCATAACACCTGTTGTGTAGTGTCCTAAGCCAACAACGCAAGCTCCTGTAAGTGTTGCCATATCGATAATGTAGTTTGCTTCTACCTCTTGTTGTGCGTAGCAAAGTACATCTGCAAGAACTAAACGACCCTCGGCATCTGTATTTCTTACCTCTATAGTTTTGCCATTTTTTGCAATTAAAACATCGTCTGGTTTATATGCATTGCCACCTATCATATTCTCTACTGCACCAATAAAGCCATGTACTTCTATTGGTAGTTTTAATCTGCTAACAGCTTGCATAATTCCTAAAACAGCTGAGCCACCACTTTTGTCTGCTTTCATAGTAACCATAAAGTCGCTTGGCTTAAGGCTAAGCCCACCACTATCGTATGTTAAACCTTTTCCTATAAGTGAAACAACTGCTTTAGGATTTTTTGGCTTGTAGCTAATTTGTATAACTCTTGGAGCGTGTGTACTTGCTTTTGCTACAGCTAGTAGAGCGTTCATCTTTTGCTCTACTATTTCTGAGCGATTTAAAACTTTTATCTCTAAATCTTCATTTTTTGCAATATCTTTAGCAACTCTTGCCATAATTTTAGGGTAAAAATCATCTGGTGGTGTATTTACAATATCTCTTGTTAAGTTAACACTTAATGATACCTCTATACCTTTTGTTATAGCTCTTTTTGCAACTTCTTTATCTATCTCTTTACCATTGTACTCTTGGCTAGATATAAAAATCTTCTCTATTTTACTGCTCTTTTCTTTAGTCTTGTATCTTGTATATTCGTAAGTTCCTAAAACTAATGCTTCAGCAAGGGCTCTAAGTGTAGCAGTACATTTTACATGGCTTAAGTAGCTTGCTAATTTAACAGTTTTATACTTTTTACCTAAAACAGAACGCAACGCACCAGCAACTGCTGGGCGAATATCTTTAGCTCTTAGCGACTCTGAGCCAACAAAAAGTTTTCTGCTCTCTGGTAGTAAAATTGCTTCGTCTTGTTCTGCACTAAAACCGGCATCTTTTAATGTAGTTTTATGCTCCTTAACTAAATCGTGGTCGAAGTTTTTATCTACTACTACGATTAACTCTAAATCTGCTTTTATATCTTTTAATTTTTTTGTAACAAACTCTATTTGCATTATATACCCTTATTCAAAATTTAATAACTCTTTTGCCTGAATCATATCTTTATCTCCACGACCTGAGACATTTACTATAACTAATTTATCTTTAAGTTCATCTTTTGGTATCTTTTTAAGATAGGCAATAGCGTGCGAACTCTCGAATGCTGGTATAATACCCTCTTTTTGGCTAAGCCATACAAAGGCATCTAACGCCTCTTTGTCTGTAATATTATCGTACTTAACAGCCTCTATATCATTTAAATATGCGTGCTCTGGTCCAATACCTGGATAGTCTAGCCCTGCACTTATAGAATGGGCTTCTAAAATCTGCCCATCTTCATCTTGTAGTAGGTAGCTTAATTGCCCATGCAGTACCCCTGGGCTTCCTTTTGCAAGTGAAGCTCCATGTTTGCTATCTAAGCCTAAGCCACCAGCCTCTATGCCGATACACTGTGTATCTTTATCTTCTAAAAAGTGGTTAAATATCCCTATAGCGTTAGAGCCACCGCCAATACATGCAATTACTTTATCTGGCAGACGACCCTCTGCTTCTAAAATATCGCGTCTTGCTTCCCATCCTATGATTGACTGAATATCTCTAATCATCATAGGGTAGGGGTGTGGTCCTGCTACTGTACCGATTATGTAGAAGGTATCTCTGGCATTTGTAACCCAAAATCTAATAGCATCATTCATGGCGTCTTTAAGTGTTTTGCTACCACTTTGTACTGCGTGTACTTTTGCACCTAGAAGTTTCATTCTAAATACATTTAGAGATTGACGCTCAACATCTTTGGCACCCATAAATATTTCGCACTCTAAGCCAAACAGTGCTGCTACTGTTGCAGTTGCTACGCCGTGTTGCCCGGCACCAGTCTCTGCAATTACCTTTTTTTTACCAAGGCGTTTTGCGAGTATTGCCTGTGCTACTGTGTGGTTTATTTTGTGTGCACCTGTATGGTTTAAATCTTCTCTTTTTAGATATATTTTTGCATCTAACTCTTTAGATAGATTCTCTGCAAAATAGAGTGGGCTAGGGCGACCAACATACTTTTTGTAGTAGTAATCAACTTCGCTCCAAAAATCTTTATCGAATCTTACCGCTTCGTAATCTTTTTTTAACTCTTCTAATACTGGCATAAGTGTTTCGGGAACAAAACGCCCGCCAAATTTACCAAAATGCCCTAAATTGTCTGGGTCATATTTGCTAGGTTTAGGAATATACATAAAACTCCCTTGTTTAATTTGCAAAATTATATCTAAATAGGGGTTATCATTTACTTTTATATACTGGTATATGAATTTTTGGTATCATATTAGGAAAATATATTTTTAAAGGTTTATTGATTAATTTGTTTAACTTTCTAGCTCTTATTTTTGATAAATTAGTCTTATAAGCTTGTACTCTACTCTTGTGCTTCTTATATGTAATACTAAAAACATGCCCACCTTTAGGCTTTTTAACAAAATACATATAATTAACTTTTGCAGGTAAAAAAGCAGAGAGTAGGGAAACTCTAGAAACACTACCTATGGGTTCTGGTGGTAAACCTTTATACTTATATGTGTTGTATTTAGATTTATTATGTCTTATAAAAGTAGGTGTAATTATGGTATGAGAAAATTTACCATAATTTAAAGTTGCGTCCATCTGTAATTTAATATCTCTTTTTAGTCTATTTTGAATTACTGCAGATATTAGTGGCATTTCATTGTAATCTTGAGTCTCTTTCTCAATTATAGAAGCAATTATTAATCTTTTTTTAAATGCTTTTGATTTAAAATTTAACCCCTCATTTTTTGCTAAAACCTTGTAATAATTATTTGTTTTTCCAACCATATATGATATTAAACTGTATTCTGTAGTTTTGTATGGAATATCATATTTTTGGGCAATTATTCCAGCTTCATAAAAAGGAGATAATTTTTTATAAATTTTTTCTAACTTATCTCTATTTAACTTTGTCTGTTTAGCTATAGTTTTTGTAAAGTTATATATGGTATCCCCTCCGTACATAACGACTTTTCTTGTTGATTCTCTTTTATTCGTTAGTAATTCTTTAAAAAGTTGGTATCTATTGGCATTTGGAGATACTCTAACCCAACCACTTTTTATATTATAAAGTTTTAATATTAATATATCTAAGCTATTAAGATTTGTCTTTTGTATATGTATTGATTGTTCAAAATATTTATTATTCTTTGGCGGAATATATATTAATTTATCATTTTTTATGGGAAATAGTAGATATATAAATAGTGCTATTATAAATAATAAAATAATTTTTATGATAATTTTCAATATAAACCTTTGTCAACTTTATTAGAGGTGTCCTCAATCCTTTATTGTTATTCTAGCTTATTTTTTTCTATATCGTGTATTTTATTATAAAATAAGGTAAATTTGACCATAAATAGAGACATTTTAAAAAAAATATGCTAATCTTATATTAATAAACTTCTTCTATAACAGGAGTTTAAATTAAAGGAGATAGTATGATTACAGCATTACAAATTGGACTCTTATTGGTTTTAATTGCACTAATTGGAATAATTCTTGGTTATTTATTTGGTAAATTGTCTTGTAAAAAACGGACAGATGATATATATTTTAATAAAAATGATTACTGTGAAAATGAATATGTAGCGTCAAATGCTATTTCTTCTGATTTAATTAGCGTTGATTCTGAAAATAAAATGCCGGAATCAATTATTGAAGAAGATAATAAAAACTTAGTTACAAACAAAGAAGAAAATAGTAAAATCAACCTTAATATTGATGTCAGTAGTAATGAAGAAGCACAACCTGTTTTATCTGAAACTAAAGAAAAATTAAAATCAGATAATAATAAGAAAACAGATACTGAATATAGTCAAAATGATGATGAAGATAAGCCAAAAGTACTTAGTAATCCACGAGATGGTCAAGCGGATAATTTGTGTAGAATTAAAGGTATAGGTTTTGTCATAGAAGAAAAATTACATAACTTAGGGGTATTTCATTTTGACCAAATAGCTGCATGGAGTGAAAAAGAGATAGAATGGATAGATAGTCATTTAGCATTCTCAGGTAGAATAAAACGAGAAGATTGGATAGGACAGGCGAAAAAACTAGCATCTGGCGATGAAACAGAATTTTCTAAAAGAGTAGATAAAGGAAAAGTATCTACTAGTAGAAAATCTTCAAATAAATAGAAAGCTTAAAATATTTACATAGACAATAAATACTCTTAAGAGTACCTATTGTGAGGTACTCTTTGCTACATTAAATATTTATCAAACTTTTTACAACTTATTCTAATGATTAAAGATGCCTTACAATGCTAGTAAGTTAAGGATTTTATATCCATTTCTTAGCTTTGAGCTTAAATCAAACCATTTTATCACACCAATACGAGGCTATGAAAAAACTTATTAAAAAGAGGAATCGGAGACTTTAGTCTGGAATAATAGTACCAAATAATCGTATAATTTTTCGTAGCTGAAGCCTCCGCTTCCAAGACTTTTTAAGTTTTTTCACAGTCTCTAAAAGTGGGAGTTTATGATTTGAATTACCTAAAAGTTAAAAAAGTTATTAATCAGAGGTGAATTTAAGTGATGAGAATTTAATTTGGAGGTTAATAGTATTATTTCAAGCATAAAAGCTTGAAATAATACATAGAGGAGTAGTTTTTTCTAACTACTTGATTAATTCAAATGGATTAGCAACAACTCTTTTTCTATCTACGATATAAGGGATAAATGCAGCTTGTCTTGCTCTTTTAATAGCATCTGCAACTAACTCTTGGTGTCTTTTACAGTTACCTGTTAAACGACGAGGCATAATTTTATATCTCTCACTTAAACTAAATTTTAATTGAGTTAAATCTTTATAATCTATATAATCAACTTTTTGTTGACAGTATCTACAAAATCTTTTTTTGAACTTTCTTTTTTCAGCCATTGTTTTTTCTCCTAAAATGGTATTTCATCTTCATCGATATCGATTTCTGGAATCTTTGGCTCTTGTGGTGCACTTGGTGCCATCTGCTGTACTGGTGGCTGCTGTGTTTGCTGCTGGTACGAAGGTTGCTGCTGTGCAGGTGCCGCATTGTAACCATTATTGTTATTATATTGGTTGTTTTGTGCACTGTCTGCTCTGCTATCTAACATCTTCATACTCTCTACAGTTACAGAGTGGCGACTTCTTTTACTACCATCTTGAGCGACCCACTGCTCTAGTATAAGTCTACCTTCAACTAATACTTTACTCCCTTTTCTAAGGTATTGGTTAGCAATTTCGGCAGTTCTTCCAAAGAAAGTAAGGTCTATAAACATTACTTCCTCTTTTTGCTCGCCAGTAGCACTTTTGAATTTACGGCTAGTAGCTATACCAACCTTTCCAATAGCACTACCACTTTGAGAGTATCTTACCTCTACATCTCTTGTTAAATTACCAACTAAAATTACCTTGTTATACATAGGAGTACCTTTATTAATTACGCTTCGTTAGAAGCCTCTTCTTTGCTCTCTTCTTTCTTAGGAGAACAGTTAGCAACTTGTCTATCGAACTCTGCAACTTCTCTTTTTGTAGAATATTTTACAGTAAAGAATTTAAGAGCATCTTCGTTGTATCTTAATTTTCTCTCGATTTCCGCAATAGCAGAAGCAGGTGACTTATGATAAACTACAGTGTAGTAACCACGCTCATTTTTTTGGATAGGGTATGCAAGCTTTCTAGCTCCCATAACATTAGTAGCAACAATTTCACCATTTTGTTCAGTGATACTTGCCTTTACATCATCGATTTGTTTTGCAGTCTCTTCTTCTGTAAGCGTAGGCTTAAGAATAAAAAGTGTTTCATAACAGTTCATTTTCTTCCTTCTTTCGGCTTTTTATCCCACTCTGCATTTGCATTGCGAGAAAGAATTTTTTGAACGAAAATTATACCTATATAAGCTTAAAGCTAGAAGCTAAAAGCGTAAAGCTGTGGCTATTTTAGAATAAATGTGAAAATAACAGACTATTTTGAGCTATCCTTAAAGCTTGTCATCGCCGTCATTTCCGTGAAAACGGAAATCTACAATTTTTTAATTGTCTATAAGTTGGAATTTAACTTTTTTGACAATTTAAACCGTGGATTCCCACTTTTGTGGGAATGACGCAGCGGCAAGCCTTTAGCCTTGTTCTTTAAACTTATTTCATTTTATGTGGTTAAAATCCTTAACTTAATGGCATTGGAGGTGCCCTAAAATATAAAACAAGCTTTAAACTTTCTGCTTAGGACTTTTTATAACATTTGCCGAATTTTCCCCAATGCTCCAAAAAGTAAAGACTCTTTGCTCATTGCAGAGCTTGTTTTTATTTTTAATTCAATATCCAAAAGCTCTTGGTAAATTTTTAATAGTGTAGAAGATTTTATTCTAACAGCTAAAGAGGCTCTGTCGTTTTCTACAAATTTCGGCAGTTGATAGCCTAAAATCTCTTTAGAGTTTGGTGCACCGTGCAGTTTTATGTATGCGTGGAATAAAAAAAGTTGTTGCAAAAAACGCTGAATTGCTCTTAAAATTGCTAGCTCATCTTCGCCAAGTTCTATAATTTTATTAAGAGTTTGGGTAATATCCTCTTTTTTAAATAGAGATATTATCATCTTCTCAACCGCAAGTGGTGCTGTAGAGTAAACTAAATTATCTATCTGTATAGCCTCTATCGGTTCATCTAATATTGCTAACTTCTCTAACTCTTTAGTGATTAGTGCCATATTTAAATTTAGCAAATTTACTAAATGGTTAATTGCATATGGCGAGATATTTAAGCCAATCTCTTGTGCCTTTTTTGTAGCAAATTCGCTGGCTTCTCGCATATTTGCTTCGAAAAATCTAACCCAAATAGCACTATTCTTTTTACTAAAAGAGCTTTGCAGACTTTTAGCATTAGAAGCTCCACCTTCGTAAATATATAAAAAGTAATTATCTGGATTTCTCTTAACAGCCTCTATTAAAAACTCTAACTCTTTTTTAGGAACTTTTTTATCGCTTCGTAAAATGTATAGATTTACTCCACCAAATAGTGAACCTTGCGACAAATACCCCTTTGCCTGCTCAAAATTATAGTCATCAAAAAAGTGCTCTAGCAAATCCTCTTTGGCATTTAGTTGCTCTTTATATAAAGAGGCATAGTAGTCAAAGAAAAAGCTATTCTCCCCATATAACAGTACGCAATTTGGCAAAGAGTCTCTTAATAAATTTTCAAATTCGTTTCTATACATATTACTCTTCTAATTTTTTTACTTCATTAGCCATAATAGTAGCTTTTTCTAAATCTACTTCGCTAATTCTAACTACTATTTTATCAAAAAGATTTGAATTATAACTTCGTAAATTAACAGTAGCACCCTGTGCACCACAAAGAAGCTTAGCTTTTGCCCCTTTGTTGGCATCTTCTACATCTATCTCTGTAATTTTTGCTTCAAACTCTTGCTCTATATGCTCTTTTGCCCAACGAGCAAATTTTCTATCTCTAAAATCCCATTCACACTTTGTTGCTTCTCGCTCTAACTCGCTAACTCTTGCACTCAGTGGTTCTATATTTCTTAGCAGATACTCTAACTCTTTGCTGTCATCTCTAAGTTGTGCTTTTATTAAGCGGTGTAAAATAAGGTCGCTATATCTTCTAATTGGCGAGGTAAAGTGGCTGTAGTATTTAAATCCCAAACCAAAGTGACCAACATTAAAGCTACTGTAACTTGCCTGCTTCATAGATTTAATAATAAGCTCATCTACCTCTTGCTCTAAGCCCATTTTTTGTGCCTCTTTTTGAATGTCGCGAATGGTTTTTTCTATATCTTCATAATCGGCTTCTACATATATACCTATTGCACTTAACTCCTCTACAAGTTGTGCAATTTTGCTCTCTTTTGGTGGCTCGTGTATTCTAAAAATAGCATCACCATCGCCATCAAAGCGTTTTGCTGCCGCTTGGTTTGCTTGTAGCATACACTCTTCGATTAACGAGTGCGAAGGTGTACCCGTCTCTATTGTTGTCTCTTTTAATAGTTGCTCTTTGTTTAAAATTAGTTTTATCTCATCGCTTCTAAAATCAAAACCACTCTTTAAACGAAGCTTTTTAAGCCGTCGTGTAAGTGCATAAAGAGGTGTAAGCCACTTAAAAATTTGCTCTTCTGCCTCATTTTTAGCTTCGTATTTGCCATCTAAAAAGCTATCGATTTCGTCATAATTAAAGCGTCTTTTCGAGTGTATAACTGCTTCAAAAAACTCAGCTTTCTCTACCTCTAAGTTATCCGTATTTAACTTCATCTTGGCAACAAAACTTAGCCTATCTACATGGGGCTTGAGCGAACAGATATTTTCGCTCAAAGCTCGTGGTAGCATTGGAAACGACTTATGTGGTAGATATGTTGTAAAACCCCTTTTAATCGCCTCTTTATCTATTGGGCTGTAGTACTCTATATAGTGGCTAACATCAGCTATTGCTACATATAATGTACTCTTTGCAACATCGAAATAAATTGCATCATCAAAGTCTTTAGCAGTAACTGGGTCGATTGTACAAAATGGTAAATCTCGTAAATCTACTCTGCCTTTAACTTCACTCTCTTTAACTCTAGCAGGTACACTTTTTGCCTCTTCTGTGGCATCATCAGGAAATTCGTCGTAACGGTTATACATATATAGAGATATTTTCTCATCAACCTTTGGGTCATCTATGTGCCCGATTACTTCGGTAACTTTGTTGGTTAAAGCATCTACTTTAAATAGCGTACCGACTTTGTATATCTTTAAATCTACACCATCTTGAAAGATATTGCTCTCTAACGAAGTTTTAATATCTACAAATTTATATAAATTACCCTCTTTTTTAAGTATATAAATAGAGGTCAAAACAGCATGCTTAATAATAGTAACAACCTTAGCACTAGCACGCCCACGCCTTGCAATTACCCTTTTTGCCACTACAAAGTCGCCATTTTTGGCATCTTTTAAATCGTTTGGCTCAATTAGTAAGTCTTTTTGCTCTTTAAACAGCGAACTCATATAGCCTTTGCCTTCGGCATTTATATATACTTCTCCAGCTCTATAGATAGACTTTAACTTATAGAGCCCATCTTCTATATCAAAGGCATTTAATCTGCTTAGCTCCTCAAAGGCTGGCTTATCTTTTTCGTCTAACTCATTGGGTAAAAAACCTCTTGTAAGTTGTATTGCAAATGGGGTCATCTAATCTCTTTTTTAATAATCTCTAATCTCTCGATTCTCTCTTCGGTGCTTGGGTGTGTTGAAAATAGTGAACTAAATCCATCTTTTAAAGCACTAAATGGGTTTACAATAAATAGGTGTGCAGTTGCAGGCTCTGCATCGTGCAGTACGCCACTTCTTGCATAGTTATCTAACTTAGAAAGTGCACTCTGTAACCACTCTGGATGCCCTGTAATTAGTGCTGCACCCTTGTCTGCTTCGAACTCTCTACTTCTGCTAATTGCCATCTGAATTACTGTAGCAGCTAATGGTGCTACAATCATTAATGCTATCTCTACAATCGGATTTCTATTCTCTCTATCTCCACCAAAAAAGTAGCCAAATTGCGAAATAATAGATATTGCCCCTGCAATAGTTGCTGCTATTGTTCCAATTAACATATCGTAATGTTTAATGTGGCT
>Ga0256829_1000974_pt1 | contig 24911 bp, 20 predicted proteins | sample 131447metaG_FD_185979 | JGI IMG/M metagenome (GOLD analysis project Ga0256829, IMG submission 185979) | Hydrothermal vent microbial communities from Lau Basin, Pacific Ocean - 131-447 | ecosystem: Environmental > Aquatic > Marine > Hydrothermal vents | place: Pacific Ocean: Lau Basin | collected...
CAGGCCTCGCTGGCATGCGCAACGGACAGGGTCGGATCGAAAGGTAGCGGGGAGATGGCTTCCGCTGTAGAGCGCCATAATGGAGCCATGATATCCAGGCTGCGCCGGGGAAACTCATCAGCGGCGACTGGTGCAATCACTTCATCCAGATAACGGAAGCGGGCCACGGGTTCATCGATGGCATCCCTCATGACGGCGCGAATCGCATCCAGACGCGCCAGCGCCGGTTCATTGGGTATCTCATCGAAAGCCCGCTCAAACAGGGTATCGATCACAGGGCTGCGATCCAGCAGGGCCTGACGCAGTTGGTTCAATAACAGCGTATGCGGCGCATCCATGAACAGGTCGAGCTGCGGCCTGTCCGACCTGGGGGAGATGCGCAGTTGAAAACGCTGGTTGATTTCATCGTCGTGAAACAGGCGTAGCGTTTGACCTGCTCGCGCACCCCAACCCTGCCAGCTGACTGATGCTGCGATCAGGCCCATGGAGAGAGCATGCGTCATGGCTGCCTCCAGCAAAGAGAGTATGCGCGATTTATTGCCCGCAAGGGCATCCTCCAGGCATGGTGTGTTACCCATGCGCCACGCCTCATACTCGACCTGGCGCAGGCGATGACTGGTCAACAAAAAGGAGACCACATCCCATGCGCCGTGCTCGGCCAGCGTCTGCTCCACCAGCGCCGGGGCGTTGCGTCCTATCTTTTCATCGCTCATCGATTTCTTCCCTCGGCGCAAACAGGGATTCCAGCTCTTCATTGCTCCATACAGGTGCACCCTGCTTGCTCCCTTGATATAGCGCATCCGCCAGTTGCTGCTTGCGCAGCTGCATATCCAGAATACGGGACTCTACACTGCCCCCGGTGATCAGTTTATAAACAAAAACAGGCTTGTCCTGTCCGATGCGGTGGGCGCGATCAGATGCCTGCGCTTCAGCGGCTGGATTCCACCATGGATCATAATGAATAATGGTGTCGGCAGCCGTCAGGTTCAGGCCCACCCCGCCGGCTTTCAGGCTGATCAGAAACAGGGGCGCCTCATGGTTCTGGAATGCATTGACGGGTATCGCCCGATCACGGGTGGTACCTGTTAACATGAGATAGGGGATGGATAGTTCATCGCATAGCGATGCAATCAGTTTCAGCATGCCGGTGAACTGTGAAAATAGTAGGATGCGACGCCCTTCGACAATCATTTCCGGCAACATGATGCGCAACAGATCGAGCTTGGCTGAACCTGCCTTGCGGATTGATTCCAGCGTGACGGGTTGCGGCGTATCCTGCACTAGCGACTGCTGCAGCGTCCGTTTCAACAGATGCGGATCACAGCACACCTGCCGCATTTTCAGTAACGCATCGAGCATAATGATGTGGCTTTTCCCTTTGCCCATGCGCTGCATGGCATCGCGCACCTTTTGATGCATTATTAGCCGGACCCCTTCATACAATGCGCGCTGGCCCTCACCCATATCAATGATGCGAATAATTTCGCTTTTTGCGGGTAGTTCTGCAGCCACATCTTCTTTGCTGCGGCGCAACATAAACGGACGAATACGCAGATTCAGCCGGCTCTGCCGTTCGCTATCGCCATCGCGCTCGATCGGTTTGCGGAAGCATCGGCTGAAGGTGCGGATATCATACAGGTAGCCCGGCATCAGGAAATCAAACAGCGACCATAACTCACCCAGATGATTCTCCATAGGCGTGCCCGTCAGACAGATACGTTGATCAGCATCCAACTCGCGAGCAGTGCGGGCTGCGCCGGTACGCGGGTTGCGGATATATTGCGCCTCATCAAGAATGAGCAGTGACCAACGATGCGCTTTCAATGCACCGCCATCACGGTGCAGCAGGCCATAGGTGGTAAGCACCAGGTCATACTGTTTAATGCTCGGAAAAGCGTGCCTGCGATCGACGCCGTGCAACAGCAATACCTTGATTCCGGGAGCAAAACGAGCCACTTCGGCTGTCCAGTTGTGCATCAGGCTGGTCGGCGCAATCAACAACGCCGGATGTTGTAATTTGCCCGTTTCTTTTTCCTTTAGAATATGAGCCAGTGTCTGGATGGTTTTACCCAACCCCATATCATCGGCCAGCAGCGCTCCCACATCCAGGCGCCGCAGATGTTGCAGCCAGTTCAAACCGCATTGCTGGTAATCGCGCAGGCTAACCGCCAATCCCTCAGGTGGCGCTACGGCGGGAATAGTGCGTATGTTCGTTAGTTGCCGGATGCGCTCCAGCCAGATGGTATCATCGCGAACATGCACGTACGGGAGATCAGCCAGTTTGTCATGCAGCTGAAGCCACTCTGTGCCGGCAATATCCCGTTTACCGTCGCCCCCTGCGGAAAAAATATCCAGCATGGCGGTAAGTATGCTGTACAGCATCTCTCCCGCTATAGGCAGGATACGGTCATCCGGAAGTGGCAAGTGCTGCACGCGACTGATACGCAGTTCATCCAGCGATACGTTGGAAAGCCGTTCCGGTTCTGCCTTCACCCAGTTGGCAATCACTTCAATCAAATCCAGATGCCGCCCGTCCTCCAGCACCACCTCGAAATGGATCTCTCCCATGATGCCGTGTTCCTTACAATCCAGGTTCCAGCTCCGCACCTGTACGATCTCATAGCGAAACCCCGGCGCATGCTCAACCCGAAAACCGGTTTGTTGGAGGCGAGGCAGTATAGCCGTCAGGAATACCGGCCAGTCTGTTCCCTCGGGCAGCAGCCAGGCTGTTGCATGTTTATCCGGATTGGGGATCAGGCCGGCGGCAAGCAGATGCTGTATGCAGGACTGCTCAGCCCCGGCATCAATCGGCGTGTTTAGCCAATGGCCATTTTGGTGATAATAAATCGCCTTCTTGTCATGCGCCTGTGGTAACAGGCGTCCACCATAATCGAATAACAATCGCATACCGTCCAAGCCATCCGGTTCGGAAACCAATTGCAGCACAGGTGTTGCCGCATGCTGTTGATGGCGAATGTGTAGGCGTTTGGGACGCTCGACACCTGCCGGCCAGGCGAAAGATAAGTCAGCCAGGGGCAGTGGGTCATCAGGTGCAATCGGCGGCCTGAACAGCAGTGCTTCGCATAAGTCATCTGGACATTCGGATGCGATGCTTCCGCATACGCCCATCCTGTCGTCTACATAAAAAGGCGGCGAACATGGGATGACAAGGGCATGCGGTGAAAGGTCATTCGCACTGCCATCGAGACGTATGAGCAGATGCTGGCAGACGTCTTCATTCTCATGCCAGAACCATGTGCCAATGCGCGCTGCGCCCAGGGTCAATGGCGGAGTGTTGACATCAAGCCAGTGGCAGCGAGCTGTTTGTAGCAGCAGCCGGACCAGAGCAGCGCCCGGCAGACCTGTAGGCACAAAAGAATCCGGGCCAGCCAGACACCCATCTATCTGTTGCAGGATATGCGTATCTGTCGGCATGATAAATCGGTGCAGGATACGATTGCTAAAATTCTTCAGTTGGAAAGGGGAGATAGTGCCATAACCGCCCTGTTTCAATAGCCGTGCTGCTACGACATGCAGACGAATATGAAAACCGAAGGGTTCCGGTCGCAGGATGTACAGTACTCGCTGATGCACATCGGCGGGATAGTCGTGTTGCTCCTGTTGCAGCAGGCCGGCACGTGCCTGATTCAGCCGCCCGTCCGATGTGTCGGCAGCAGACACCATCGCACCTGCTGTGCCGGGTAATGCGATCTGATCATCCAGCATTGTGAACAGCAAGGCTGCGACATGCTCGCAGTTATAGCCTGCCGGGCAGGAACAATCACCATCGATCCCATGCGCATCGATTTCAATATACACCGAATATCTGTACTCGTCCTCTTCAATCTCACCCTTGATGGTATGGCCGTGAGCGAGCATCTCCACCTTGCGCACTTGTTCGTGCAGAAAGCACACTTCGCCTCGCTCCAGCGCATCTTCATCAAGCTGTTCTTCCAGCCATAGGCGGGTGATGTTCATGGGTTGGGTTTGAGGAAGTGTGTGGTATAGGCTGTCTCAATGTGCTGCTGACCTGATTTAGAAAATCGCAACGTCTGTTTTTCTCCCTTTCCCCATGATTTATAGGCAGTATAGCTTTCCGTGGGATGGATCAACCTGGGCGCACAGGCCATCAGCAAGCTGACTATCAGCAACAGGCTGTGGGACGATAACGGCTCCATGGCGCAAGCCTATGAGCTTATGCCGCAGCTGCATAGAATCAGTTTCCCCTGTTTTGAGGCTGTCTTTACCAGCCGGCAATCATCGCCAGCAGATGATCGAATGATCCCTGTGTCGATATATCAGAGGCTCCCGGCATGGATGTTGAAAATGGGCCATGGCATCGGCAGCAGCAACATGCCGGCTATAACCGCCGCATAAAGTAGCACATAGGCCGGCCATGCGACGGGAGAAAACAGTGTCAGTGCTGTACCGAATGACTTTTTTAGACTACTGCCCATTAGATTTACACTAAACATCTCATCCAGCACCAGATGCAGCAAATAGCCGCCTGAGACAAAAGCGGCCGCCAGCCAGGAGAAATGCAGCGTCCAGTCCATCAACAGTTGCCCCAGCGCAATGGTGGCAAGACCTGCCAGCAGTCCTGCCGGCAGCGAATGAAACAAACCGCGATGCACGGTGATGCGGGCAAACAGATTGAGTACGATGTAGCGCATCAACACAGCACCGGCTCCAGCACAAGCCAGCAGCTGCCATAGCGGCATTTTTCCCTGCCATCTGAACAGGACAAACAGCGCCGTAGCCAGGCTGAGCAGGCGGAATAACCATTGAGCCGGTATCGAGTGATCGGAATCAATATCGGGCAACAGCCCAGCCAACGTGCCCAGTGCAAACAGCGCCGCCGCCTCGCCCTGCGTAACCATGCCGGCCTGCAGGCAGATACCGGCTGCGGCCAGCGAACCGGTTGCTGCAACCGTGATATGGGTGTTGAAATTGTCCCTCTTTCAGTCGGCGGGAGATTATGAAGCAGCCCGACAGGCTCCCATGCTGCGACGCAGGGCTGGCATCAGTCTGTGAGCAGGCTCACCTCAGACCTCGACAAACTCATTATCCGGCTCCTCCAGCAACGGCCGGATCATCTCCTCCAGCCAGTCTTCCACTTCAATGGATGCTCGTTGAATACGGAAATACCGTGCCTGATCAACAGACTCGCTGTCATGCCGTCACCTGATGCCCAGATAGTGCTTCCTTACACTTTTTTAAGCATGGCATAAAGCTGGTCTTTCAAGTGCAGACGTTTAACTTTTAAGCCTTCCACCACCTCGTCAGACGGAGTTTCTATGTTTTGCCGGATACGGACCATCTCGTGGGCTAATTCATCATATTCATCAAACAATCGTCTGAAATGCCCGCCCTTCATCTTTAGCTCATGAATTCTGTCATTGTATTCCGGAAATTCATGGTGTAAATCGTGTAATTCTCTAGACATTCCAGTATCTCCTGATGTTGATGCTTCATATTTCCAATTCATTTTAAATAAGCAAAGCGACATATACCTTTTATTTTTTACAACTGGGCTTACTTGCAAAATTCTGGGTGGATAAGTGACTCAACTATGTATTCTCTTATTTTTGACATGTATAGCAAGAACAAGCTGACAGCTGCGCCTGATTTCGGGCTAACGCTATGTCATCCGCCGCGGTTTTCTATTTCTTTGACTTTGAGCGAGAAAATTTGTTCAGCCCACGCCTGCAAATACTCATTCAGATACGGGCGTTGCTCGCATTCGCTTTCCAGGTAATGACGTATGCCGAGGCTGGCGCGTTCATATGCACCAGCGGAGAGCGTACCGCTGAATAATTGATGGCGTAGAAAGATCAGCATGGTGGTGATGACATCGGTTTCGCAGTAGTTTCGAATCGCTTCGATTTGGCCTGATTCAAACATCTCGCGCACCTGCCCGCCGGCAGTATCGAGTTTGCCAGGCACATTGAACACGGCGGCTACTTCGTCCATTGAACAGCGGGCCGATGCGCCAAAATCGGAAAGCGCCTCCAGCAGGTCGCAATGATAGGTTGACGAATAGCGGGCGTCGTAGTTGTTCCACTTATCGCCTTCCTTGAACCAGCGTGGACAGGCAAGCCCGTGCGCCATGGCCCTGTATTTCAGCACCGGCACATCGAAACTGCGTCCGTTAAAGCTGACCAGTTGCGGCGCGCGCGTTTCAATCAGTTGCAAAAAACCTGTCAGCAATTCTTTTTCGCTGCTGTCTTTCATGCCGCCAGTGGCTAGTTGGCGGATAACCAGTTCCTGGCCCTGTTCCCCCGGTTCACGGATCAGGTGACCGTAAGAGATGGCGACGACTTGATGGAAGGGCTGGCGCGGAAAATCATTGCGCCCGTTGGTCTTATCCAGAAAGTAAACAGCGAGCGCATCGCGCGCTTCAGCATCGGTAAAGTCCGGCTGATGCAGTACGCGCCGGGCACTTTCTGCATCCACAACTGTTTCAATATCAAATATAATTACATCACGCCGCATGATCGCTCCTTGTTATGCAAATCAATAGCTTGCATCGCAAGTTGTTGATTTGTAAGGAAAGTGAAAATCGTACTTTCGCTTTCCGTGAAGATCCCGCCTGATTCTCAGGATTTATCTTCCGCGCCTTTTTGCGCGCAGACCGCTCAGCAAAGTACGCTCGCCAAAGAGCAGGGCGGACAGGAAAAAGACAGCCACTCCTCCTGTAATCGCTGTAGCGAGCCAGACTGACTGCATCAGCCAGCTATGCATAGGAAATACCCAGATAAGGTTAAAACCGGCAAGCGCCAGATACATCAGCAAGCTTGCCGCTACGGCAGACAGCATGCGCCGGATACTTTTGCTGTCGGTAATGGTGCCATAGGTGCGCTTCAGGCGGAGCATAAGCAGGCCGGCATTCACAAAGGCCGCCAGAGAAGTGGCCAGGGCCAGCCCAACATAGGCCCAGAATTGCATCAGAATAACAGCCAGTATGATATTCACCGCCACGCTGATGGCGGCATAGTGCATGGGAGCTTTCGCATCCTTGCCGGCATAACAGGCGGAGGCGAGCAGTTTGACCCAGCAGAAAGCAATCAGGCCAACGGCATAGGCCTGCAACGTTTGTGCTGTCGCCAGACTGGCGACATGGGTGAATGCACCACGCTCAAACAGGGTCACGATAATTGGTTCCGCCAGGTATAGGGCGCCGACTACGGCCGGCAGCGTGATCCAGGTTAGCCAGGCAAGCCCTGAGCGCAGATCCTCGGCGGCGGCAGCGTGATCCCCTCGCGACAGGTGAGTGGAGAGCGTCGGCAGTAATGCCGTACTCATGGCAATGCCAAACAGGGCCAGCGGCAGCTGTACAATGCGGTCGGAGTAATACAGGTAGGAGACGGCGCCGGTGTTGAGCAGTGTAGCCAGGATCGTGCCAACCAGAATATTAATCTGCACGGCAGCAATAGCTAACAAGGCCGGGGCAAACAGGCGCAGCGTTTCGCCAATGGCAGGCTGTTTAAAGTCGAAGCTGATGCGAGGGACCCAGCCGATCCGCTTAAGGGCGGGAAACTGGATGGCCAGCTGTATTGCTCCGCCGAGCAGGATGCCGATAGCCAGAGCCAGTGCCGGATTATCAAATCCCGGTGCAAGCACAACAGCGGCAAAGATGATAGCGACATTGAGCAGGGCAGGTGTCGCCGCAGGCACGGCAAAATTCCGATAGGCATTCAGTACAGCCCAGGCCATGGCCGTTAGTGAAATCATAGCCAGATAAGGGAACATCCAGCGCGCCAGTTTCAACGCCATGGCCCAGCGTTCCGGCTGTTCAGCAAAGCCAGGGGCGAACAGGTACAGCAACCATGGCATCAGCAACATGCCCGCAAGCGTGAACACGGTTAAGGCGAGCAGGAGCAATGTGGCCAGCGCATCCAGAAAGCGGTGTGCTTCAACTTCGCCTGTTTTGCGCGTATCGGACAGCACAGGCACGAGCGCTACCGTCAGTGTACCTTCGGCAAACATGCGTCGGAAAAAATTAGGCAGTTTGAAGGCGACAAAAAAAGCATCTGCCAGCATGCCCGCGCCGAGTACGCGAGCTAGCAGGATATCGCGCACAAAGCCGAGGATACGGGAAACCAGTGTCCAGCTTCCGATTTTCGATGTGGTTTGCAGCAGGGTGGCACCGGGGGCGGCCGGTGTTTCCATCCGCTGTGTTAAGGTCTGATTTGACTTGTTCTCATCGCTTGCCATAATCCGTCGCCCTTTCTCCACACCCTCGTCGGGTGGATTGCGAAGCTAGCGTCGCAATGGCAGAAGGGCGAGCCTGATAGCGAAAGCTTAAGGGCGCAGTTTTTTGGGAAGACCCAAAGGGGGTGATGTTTTTACATGCCAGGAATTAGAGTAAACCCTGAAGAACCTTTTGAAATCGCACTCAAGCGTTTCCGTAAACAGGTTGAAAAAGGTGGCGTGATTGCAGAATGCCGCCGTCGCGAAGCCTATGAAAAACCCTCGATTGCCAGTAAGCGTAAGGAAGCTGCAGCCCGTAAACGTCTGATGAAGCGTCTTCGTCGCGTACGTATACGTGAGAATCGCGATTTCTAGGATCGCCCTTGCGTAAGCTATGGAAATGCCGGGTCTTTGCGCCCGGCATTTTTGTTTTACGGTGAAAAGATTGCAGCTGAAAATGGAGTGAGCTATGCAGAAACAGTTGATTGAAGATATGAAGACGGCAATGAAAGCAGGCGAGAAGGATCGCTTGTCCGCCATTCGCATGCTGCGCGCGGCGCTCAAAGACAAGGAAATCCAGGTCGGTCATGCGCTGGATGACAGCGAAGTGTTATCCGTACTCACTCGCCTGGTGAAACAGCGGCGCGATGCAGCCGAGCAATATGCTGATGCCGGTCGTGATGATCTGAAAGAAAAAGAACTGGTTGAGGTGGTTTTTTTCCAGGCCTATATGCCGGAACCCCTGTCTGATGAGGTGCTGGCGGCAGTGATTGATCAGGCAATTGCCGATAGCGGTGCTATCAGCATGCGCGATATGGGCAAGGTGATAGGGATCGTCAAGGCGCAGGCAGAAGGGCGAGCCGACATGGGTAAGCTGTCAGCTATTGTCAAAGCTCGTCTGGGTGGAGCTTGCAAATAAGCCACTTAACAGCTATATAGCAGGCCATGATCCATTTCTCGCCGTCATTCCTGGATGAGGTCCTTGCACACACTGATATCGTTGACATTATTGCCCGCCATGTCGAACTGAAAAAGTCCGGCTCGAATCTGATGGGCCTGTGCCCGTTCCATCATGAAAAATCGCCTTCCTTTTCCGTATCGCCTGACAAGCAGCTGTACTACTGTTTCGGCTGTGGCCAAGGTGGCGGTGCTTTCCAGTTTTTGATGGAGCATGATGGTTATGCCTTTCCTGAAGCGGTCGAATATCTGGCGGAAAAAGCAGGCATGGCATTGCCTCGTGATGCGCAACAAAATCGCGGTGATGAGGTCGGGCAGAAAAAGGATTATAACCTGCTGGTGCGCGCATCGGAGGCGATGAACAGAGCGCTGGGCGCTGAGTCCGGCAGCAAGGCTGCGGCATACCTGGAGATGCGCGGCCTGCCAGCTGATATTATCCGCGATTACGCTCTCGGCTACACGCCACCCGGCTATGGTTTTATGCATCGGGTATTCGGTAACAATAGCCCCGCCAATGCCCGTCTGGAAGCAGTCGGATTACTAGTCAAAGGTGAGCATGGCTACGGGGACAGATTTCGTGGTCGGCTGATGTTTCCCATTCGTGACCGACGCGGGCGCGTTGCAGGTTTTGGCGGTCGCGTGCTGGACGAGGGTAAACCGAAGTATCTGAACTCACCGGAAACACCTTATTTTCACAAGTCCGACCTGCTTTACGGCTTCTCCGAGCACCGCGATAGCATTCGTAAAACAAAGCAACTGGTAGTTGTTGAAGGTTATATGGATGTGTTGGCGCTGGCTGCGCATGGCCTGAAAATCGGACTGGCGCCGCTGGGGACAGCGATCGGCGAAGGACAGATTCGTGAGATATTCCGGCTATGCGATACGCCGGTATTCTGTTTTGATGGCGACCGCGCGGGACGTCAGGCGGCCTGGCGCGCGCTGGAACGCATGTTGCCGCTGCTCAAGGCTGAACTGATGCCCGCTTTTCTGTATCTGCCAGATGGAGAGGATCCCGATTCACTGCTCAGGCAGGAAGGAGGCGAAGCCTTTGCCAGACGCCTGACAGAGGAAACCAGGCCTGTCCTGGATACGTGGGTACAGGGGCTGAAGCTGCTGGCCGGTCAGGGCGCCGAGGGGCGTGCCCGCATGGCCAAGAAGGCGGACGCTATGCTTGCTGCCATGACGGACTCCTACCTGATGCAGGCATGGCGACAGGAGGCGGAGCGCTCCAGCGGCATATCCCTGCGGCGCCTGCGACGAGCAGTAAAAGCTGCAACTCCCGTTGATCAAGCCTCGACTGAGGTGGCGTTGAATATGGTGGAAGAGCGATTCATGGCCGGATTGATGCAGATGCCAACGCGATTTTTACTGCTTCCCGAGCAGGCAATGTATTTTTTTATTGATAAGCCGGGCATGAAAGCGTTATACTCGCGCGCTTTTTCGATGCAAGCGGATGCTGACACTGAAAGTATCGATATCGCGAGACAGTTGATCCGGGAATTCCCTGCTGATCAAAACATGATTTCTCGTTGGATAAATCAGGCAACCGTCCAGGATACAGAATATGAGAGCCTGTTGTTGGATATGGAAGCCAACGACATCCGTAGTCGTGTGCAGCAGGGATTAAGTCTGGGAGAAACGGTGCAATTGCAGAAAAGGTTGCGCGAATTACAGGCGCAGCAACAGACACTCAAAGAACAGTTGAGCGATACAGGAGCATAACCGTATGTCGAAAAACAGTCAGGAACAGGTCACCATACGCGAGTTGGGCAGCTTGATGGCCAAAGGCAAACAAGCCGGTTTCATTACGTATGACGAGCTAAATAAACATCTGCCAGGCGGGCTGGTCAGCGCTGATCGCGTTGAGCAGCTGATCAATGTATTTACCGAAATGGGCGTCGAGGTCGTGGATCCCGAACGTGCGCCGACCGGTGCCTATGCGATGCGCAAAGACCGTCTGCGCAAGGAGGATTCCGCACTCAGGGCGGATACGTCGCAATTGGGCACTGTGATCCGCATCGATGATCCGGTGCGTATGTATTTGCGTGAAATGGGTACGGTTGAACTTCTGACTCGCGAAGGTGAAATTGAAATTGCCCGCCGTATTGAGGAAGGCCGCATGCAGGTTCACGAGGCAATTTGTCTGTGTCCCTCGACTTTCCGTGAAATCATGCTGCTCGGGGAGCGTATCATCCAGATTCGTGATGAGGCGCTGGAATTGGGTGAGGAGCCCAGCTTTCGTGATATTATCGATGTCGATGAAAAGGTAGTGAACTCGGCGGCCATCAAGGAATATGAGAACCGCATGAGTCGCAGCGAGGACGAGGACGAGGAGCCGGCTGAAGCTGAGCCCAAGCTTGATGGTGAGCAGCTGAGCGAAGCGATCAAGGCACGTACGGCTACGCCCGACGGCACGCCGATGATGGAAACAGTGATTACCAAGGAAGAGCAGTTGCAGGAAGCACTGTTCCACTTTGGTGAAGCCAAGAAGCTGCATGATGCATTCATCAATGTAAAAAAGAGGCTGGCCAAACGCCCGCATGATAAGGCATTGCAGTTGCGCAGCCGCGCAGTGCTGGATGGCATGCTGCTGGAACTGGTAAGCATTCCGTTCTCGCCGCGTCAGCTGGATCAACTGGTTCAGCGTTTCAAGAATGCCGTCGAAAAGGTACGCCGATTTGAACGTAATATTCGTGATTATGCTCTAAAAGCTAGGATGCCGCGCAAGTTGTTTCTGGAGACCTTTCCTGTCGATGAAACCAATGAGCGCTGGATCGATGAGCTGATGAAGCAGGACCGGAGTGCCGTCTGGGTGGACGCTATCCAAGGAGTCACCGGTAAAATTAAGGAAAACCAGCGCCGCCTCAAACGGGTCGAGCAGGAAACCGAGATGGGCGTTGTTGAGCTCAAGGATGTGGCGCGCAAGTTAACGATGGGCGAGGCCAAGATGCGTCAGGCCAAGCGGGAAATGATTGAGGCTAATCTGCGCCTGGTCATTTCTATTGCCAAAAAATATACCAACCGCGGGCTGGGTTTTCTGGATCTGATCCAGGAGGGCAATATAGGCCTGATGAAGGCTGTGGAGAAGTTTGAATGGCGGCGTGGCTATAAGTTCTCGACCTATGCAACATGGTGGATTCGTCAGGCGATTACCCGCTCGATTGCCGATCAGGCACGCACGATTCGCATTCCGGTGCATATGATTGAAACAATCAACAAGATGATGCGCGTGTCGCGTCAGATTGCGCAGGAGATCGGTCGCGATCCTACGCCGGAAGAACTGGCGGAGCACCTCGAGTTGCCGGTTGAGAAGGTATTGCAGATTCTGGAAGTGGCCAAAGAGCCGGTGTCACTGGAAACGCCGATCGGTGATGATGAAGATTCCCAACTGGGCGATTTTGTTGAAGATGAAAATGCTGAAAACCCGCTGGATTCAACCATCGGCGCCGCCCTGGCCGAGGCCACGCTTGAGGTGTTGACAAACCTGACTGATCGCGAGCAGAAAGTGCTGCGCATGCGCTTTGGCATCGGTATGAATACTGACCATACGCTGGAAGAGGTTGGCAAACAGTTTGGCGTGACGCGCGAGCGTATTCGCCAGATTGAGGCCAAGGCATTGCGTAAGCTGCGTCATCCGTCCCGCGCCCAAAAGCTCAAAACTTTCGCTGATGCACCGGATGCTCCCATACAGATAGAGGGCGTTCGCTAAATGCGGCAGGAAGCGCAGGTATGATGGGATTGTAGTCATGACGAACAGATCTTTCCGATCGAGGATGAAGTCCATGGGCGCTATCAGTTGGCTTATATTTCCTGTATAAGGATGTAAACCATTATCAAATGATGATTGGAGTTGCGTTTGCAGTCGCCGGACGCCAAGCTTGCAAGCCGTATGATGTGGAAACGCGCTAGCGCGGATGAGGTGCCATGACAGCCAAGCCCGGTGTGCAGGATGTAGCTTTTCCCGCAGGTGAAAGCAGCCATGTAGGCAGGCTGCGCCTGCAACTCAATTGTAACAGTGATTGCGTACATGTGTTACGCTCTATTGTTGCTGTGATGAGTGCCCGGGCCGGCATGGATGAATTGCGCAGCAATCGAGTGGCGATTGCCGTCGACGAACTGTTTGCCAATATCGCCGATCATGCCTATGCAGGCAAACCGGGCAGGGTTGAATTCGAGGGTCGCATTGAAACGCATGCCGCAAGGTTAGTATTTGAGTTTCGCGATTATGCTTCGCTCGGCTGGAATGGTTGTCTGGAAGAGGTGGCCGCGCACCGTCTGAACCATGAGAACCTCTGTCCGGGCGGCTTGGGGCTGAAGCTGATATGTTCGGTGGCCGATGCATGCGAACATGATGTGCTGGAAGATGGCAATCACTGGCGTCTTTTTTTTAAACTCATCGAGGGGAAGGAAAATGAATGCGAAACTGACATTTGAACGTGAGAGTCATGATGAGCATACGGCGCTTTTGCGCGTGCATGGCGATGTCACCATCCATACGTCACCGCACTTGCGGGAAGAGCTCAAACCAATGTTTTCAGCCAGTATGGAAGAGGTTCGCGTGGCACTGGATGACGTGGATTTCATGGATTCGTCCGGCATCGCCACATTGGTGGAAGGACTGCAGTGGGCCCGGCTGACCGGTGGCCGCTTTATCCTTTCCGGCCTGAGTGAGAATGTACGCGATGTGTTTGAACTGGCCAAACTGGATACTGTTTTCGACATTGAAAATAGTGCTGCATGAGCTATCGCGATATGCGCGCCTTTATCGCCGATCTGGAGAAACGGGGCCTGCTTAAACGCATTACGACAGAAGTTAGCGCCCGGCTTGAAATAACCGAAATTTCTGATCGTGTGCTGCGCGCAGGCGGGCCGGCCCTGCTGTTTGAGCATGTCAGCGAATCCGATATGCCGGTACTCACCAATCTGTTCGGTACGGCCGAACGCATTGCGCTGGGTATGGGGCGGGAATCGGCTACCGAGCTGCGCGATATCGGTGAGTTATTGGCCTACCTGAAAGAGCCGGACCCCCCCCAAGGGCTGAAAGATGCCTGGGATAAATTCCCGATACTGAAAAAAGTCTTGTATATGCAGACGAAAACAGCAAAAAAAGCGCCGTGGCAGGAGATTGTGCTCAGCGGCGATGATGTGGATCTGGATCGTCTGCCCATCCAGACCTGTTGGCCGGAAGATATCGGGCCGCTGCTGACCTGGGGGCTGGTGGTCACCAAGGGGCCGAATAAGTCACGTCAGAATATCGGCATCTACCGGCAGCAGAAGATCGGTAAAAATAAACTGATTATGCGCTGGCTCAAACACCGCGGCGGCGCCCAGGATCATCTGGAAGCGAAAAAGGCCGGCGCCGACACATTTCCCTGCGCGGTCGTAATCGGTGCCGATCCGGCCACCATCCTGGCGGCGGTAACACCGGTTCCCGACACCCTGTCGGAATATCAGTTTGCCGGCCTGTTGCGCGGCGAAAAGACAATTTTGACCGACTGTACCACGGTGCCGCTGCAGGTGCCGACATCGGCTGAAATTGTGCTTGAAGGGCATGTCTCTCTGAACGAATATGCCGAGGAAGGTCCGTTTGGTGATCATACCGGCTATTACAATGAAAGCGAGATGTTTCCGGTATTCACCGTGGAGCGTATGAGTATGCGCAGGGATGCCATCTATCATTCCACCCACACCGGTAAGCCGCCGGATGAGCCGGCCATACTGGGGCTGGCCTTCAATGAGGTGTTTGTCCCGATTCTGAGAAAACAGTTTCCCGAGATTGTCGATTTTTATCTGCCGATGGAGGGCTGCTCCTATCGCGTAGCCATTGTATCCATGCGCAAGGGTTATGCAGGCCACGCCAAACGGGTGATGTTTGGTATCTGGTCATATCTGCGCCAGTTCATGTACACCAAGTTTATCATTATCGTCGATGATGATATCGACTGTCGGGATTGGCAGGAAGTCATCTGGGCTATTTCCACCCGTTGCGATCCGGCTCGCGACTTCACCATGGCCGAGCGCACGCCGATTGATTATCTGGATTTTGCTTCTCCGATTGCAGGCCTGGGTTCCAAGGTCGGCATTGATGCCACCAACAAATGGCCCGGCGAGAGCGAACGCGAATGGGGTCGTCCGATCAGTATGGATGCCGGGATAAAGGCCCGTATTGATAGCATCTGGGGTGAGCTGGGGCTGTGATCCGCCCCTCTGCCCGCGGCGCTGCGTGAGTCTGCGCGCTCTGCTGCTGGCCGTAGCGCTGGCATTCTCGGCTATGCTCTATCTGCTTTTGTTCACCCCGAATGAAGCTGCCTTGAACGCCGATCCGATGGCCAGAGCTGAAGCAGCCTTTCAGCAACGTGATTTCGACACGGCTGCTAAAGCGTTCAGGCTGGCGGCCAAACAGGGTAAGTCGCGAGCGCAATATCGTCTTGCGATGCTGTATCGTGATGGTAAAGGGGTGCGGCAGGACGATAGCCAGGCTGTACGCTGGTTGAAACTGGCGGCGGCGCGGGGGTATGCAAAGGCGCAATACCAGTTGGGCCTGCTACTCGAAAACGGGCGCGGCGTCGAGCAGCCGGATGAGGCGGCTGCATTGAAATGGTTTAGCAAGGCGGCGACTTCAGGGCATGCCTGCGCCGAGATGCATCTGGCTATCATGTATGCCGAAGGACGCGGCACGCGCAGAAATGATGGCGAGGCCCTGGCATGGGCTATCAAGGCCGCTACTGCCGGTAACGCGCAAGCCAGCTCCTTTCAACAGCAATTGTTCAATCGCGTGAAGGCCAGAGCCAGCGCTGGCGATGCGGCCGCGCAGCTTGTGCTCGCTATGCTGTACAAGCAGGGGCATGGACCCCATGCCGATTTGCAGCAGGCTGAACACTGGCTGCGGCTGAGTGCGGCCAGCGGCAATGTCGATGCGCAGATCAATCTGGCCGAACTGCTGATCAAGCGCAAGGGTGATCCGGTCGCGCAGCAGGAGGCGGTCAACTGGTATCTGAAGGCGGCCATGCAGAAAGATACAAAGGCGGCTGCCGCCGTCGGAGTCTTGTATGCAACCGGGCGAGGTATAAAACGGAATCGTCAGACAGCGCTGCGCTGGCTTAGTCTGGCCGCCGGCGCAGGCGAGGTGCGGGCGCAGGCGAATCTCGGTATGCTGTATGCCAATAGTGGCGAAGATAAGCAGGCCGTACGCTGGCTGACAAAGGCTGCGCAGGATGGCTTAAGCGATGCGGAAAATAATCTGGCGGTAATGTATGCGCTCGGGCGCGGCATCAAACAGGATAAGCGTACTGCCGTCGAATGGCTGGTAAAAGCGGCAAAGACAGATCACACCGCACAATATAATCTGGCGTTGCTATATGTGCGCGGCATTGGCGTCATTGAGAATGATGAGTCGGCAGCAGCATGGTTGAAGCAGTCTTCGCAGGACGGCAATGCGCCCGCCAGCTTTCTGCTGGGTCTGCTTTATGACCTGGGACGCGGCGTCGTAAGCAACAGTAAGAAAGCCATCCAATGGTATCAAAGGGCCGCTCAACAGGGCGATACCGATGCCTTGTATAACCTGGCTGTCCTGTATTACCGCAAGCCGGATGCTGCCCGTGCATTTGCGTTATTTGAGCGCGCGGCCAAAGCCGGCGATAACGGAGCACGGAATATCATCGCGTCTATGTATCAGTTTGGCGAGGGCGCAGCATTCAATCTTTCTCAGGCCATCGTCTGGTACGATAAGGCGGCGCAAAGTGGTTATGCGCCGGCCCAGTTCAACCTGGGCAACCTCTATCGCGAAGGTGAAGGCATGAAACAACAGGACGGAAAAGCGACATTCTGGTACAAAAAAGCGGCGGCGTACGGCTTTGCCCCGGCCCAGAATACGCTGGCCTATATGTATGCTTCGGGCCGAGGCGTTAGCATGAACAAACAACAGGCGCGCTTCTGGTTTACAAAAGCGGCTGATCAGGGCTTGTCTATTGCCCAACGAAATCTGGGTTTATTAGCGCAACATAAGAGTGGCTTCACGCTGACAAGTCATGCCGTCGAAGTGACAGCGCGTGCACAGATACTGAATGAAAAGCCATTTGATCTTGCCCGTTATCTGCGGATATATCGCATCCCCCGCCTGCAATAAACAAAGCTTTTAACTGGAGAGCCAGTCCTCGACACTGGGTGTTTCAGGTGCTTTCTCGGCAGCGTCGTCACTTATTTCGATGCCCTGTTTGCGCAGGCGTTTTTCTTCTGCCTTCTTCTGTTTGGCGAGTTCTTTCTGACGTTTCTCGAATTTAAAGTTCTGTTTGGCCAATGGGCGCCCTCCATGCAAATATCCCGTCAACGTGAGCGACATTGTTGTCCGCGACGCTGAAACGGAAGTTGGCAACTCTGCCTGCATTTGGCGCCGTCGTCCCGAAAATAGTCAGTATGAAACTGAGCAGCTGTATTGTGAACAGCTATCGTCAACGGCCAGATGGACGCAGATCAACCGGAACGCTAGGGTTCACCTCGTTTTGGGTGTCCCTATGCTGTTCGGCAGAAGGATGAAACGGGAAGTCCGGTGCAGTGGGTTACCACTAAATCCGGCGCAGCCCCCGCTACTGTAAGCCTGACAATGCTGTTATATAACCACTGGAAAACCGGGAAGCCGGAAAACCGGGAAGGAAAACAGCTGCGGATGAAGGCAAGCCAGGAGACCGGCCCGAAGCACGGAATCTGCGGATTCCACACAGGATGGTCTCGGCGGGAGGCTGGTCGTGTATGGCTTTGCCGCAATCCAACCATCGATATCGGTAAACAACACGCCTTCTTTTCGCTTCACTGTCCTGATCATGATATGCACGGCGGGTGCACAGGAGAACAGGTGAACGGATTTACAAAAAAACATATGTTAACAGGTATTGCAACCATGCTGCTTGCTCTGCCGGCGCAGGCGACGGAATTGCTGCCCACGATGGTTGTTACAGCCGGTCGTATTGCTCAGGGCCAGGCTTCGGTCAGCTCAGATGTCACGGTTATCACGCAAAAAGAGATTGTGCAATCACAGGCGACCTCGGTAGCCAGCCTGCTCAGAGCGCAGGCTGGCATCAACGTGGCTTCCAGCGGCGGGCCAGGCAAGGCGACGTCGGTATTTATGCGTGGCGCCAGCAGCGGCCAAACACTGGTATTAATTGATGGCGTACGAGTTGGTTCGGCCACAGTGGGTAGCTTTAATTGGGGCAACCTGTCCACTGCCGGTATTGAACGGATTGAAATTGTACGCGGCCCGCAGTCCTCATTGTATGGCGCAGATGCTATGGGCGGTGTCATACAGATTTTCACACGTAAGGGTAAAGGCGCTGCAAAGGTGAGAATACATGCAGAAGGTGGTTCTTACGGTACATCCTCAGGTCATATGAGCGTATCAGGCATGGCGAAATCGGGTGTATCCTATGCCATGACCATCGACGGGCTGCATACGGCAGGCATCTCCGCCGCTGCCAATGGAACCGAGAAAGATCCTTACCGGCAGCTTACCGTATCCGGCCGCGTCAGCGTGCCGGTCGGAGCTGGCGAACTGGAGCTGATTGGACGCGAAGTCGATGGTAAAACAGGTTTGGATGGTTATGCGTCGACACCTCCATATGCTTTCGGAGATATATTGAATTACACCAGCAACACCAGACAAACTGTTACCAGCGCCAAACTGACCTATCCGATCAACGATATGGTTGAGAGCAGTCTGCAACTATCGCGTTCTACTAATCAGGTGATCAGTCGTGATCCGGGGGTTCTCTTCAATAATTCGGATTTTTCCACCCACATCGATCAGTTGACATGGCAAAACCATGTCGACCTTCATTCAGTATCCCTGGTGGCAGGGCTGAATATGTATCGTAGCAAGGGGTACAGCGGCAGTGCGGGACTGGATCGCTCGGTCAGCCATACTGCCGGATTTACCGCGCTGGCATGGCACAATACCTGGGTCGATTTAAACGGCTCAGCGCGTCTTAACAGCAATTCAGTTACAGCGAACACAACCACCTATAAGGCCGGCCTGGCCCTGCATCCGATCAGGGGTCTGAAAATTACCGCCAACTATGGTACGGGCTTCAAATTGCCGTCCATCAATGACCTGTATTATCCTGCTTCTGCCTTTTCAGCGGGCAACCCCAACCTGAAGCCGGAAACCAGTCGCGGCTGGGATGCCGGTATCGCCTATCAATTTTCGAAGGATAAGCTGAAGGCAGGCTTGGGCTTAACCTGGTTCAATCAATCCTATATAAACCTTATTTCATGGCAGACGCGGGCGGGGAGCTTCGTTTATTCGCCCATCAATATTGGCCGGGCGCACACCAAGGGTCTGGAAATATCCGCGAATATGACGTACGGTCCCGCCTATATCAATGCCAACTGGACTTATTTGAGCGCACGGAATTTAATTACCGGCGCTCTGCTGGCGCGCAGGGCAAAGGAATCGGGCAATGTGACAATTGGCGCTACCTATGCCAAAATCAATGCTGAGCTGGTATGGCATCTGGTTGGCCCACGCTATTCATCGGCAGGCGATAGCCAATACATGCAGGGTTATCAAAAGGTCGATATTCGGGCTAGCTATGCGATTAACAAGCAATGGAAACTGACTGCCCGGGTTAACAATGCTACGAATAAAAAGTATGCTGAAGTATATGGCTACGGTGTCTTTGGTCGCGCATGGTACGGCGGCGTGAGCACTGTATTCTGATGGACAGGCGGGGTTTTGCCAGGCTGATGTTCGCCATGCTTGCGGCCGTCAGCCTGCATGCCCTGCTGCTCTTTCTGTCGCCCCCGCACAGGCCATCACACCGCCCGCTACGGCTGCAGGCGCAGCTGTTGCCGCCAAAGGGCGCACTGCAGATAAAACTATTGCAGCATCATGCGTCCGCCATCAGGCACATACATCCGTCAGACAAGATACAGACTGCAGCAATAACGCCGCACCACAGAGTAAAAACACACAAGACTGCGAGTACCGCCACAGCGCAGTCGCATCCACGAGCGCTTGCGCGCCGCCGTGCCGGAGCACAGGTCATCACCGCGGCAGCCTCTGACAGAGCAATTCCTGTTCAATCCGGGAGGCGCACGTTACAGAAGGCCCAATCACCGAATCTGGCCGTCAAAAAAGCTGCCAAAATAACTGACAGGGTGCTGCCTACAGCCACCCGTCCGCAGGCGCCTCCGCACGCAGCGCTTGCAAGCGTAAGCGGCGCGACTGCCGTACCAAAAAATGTGCTACAACGCATTCTGGCTGAGGTATATTACCCGATGCGGGCCAGACGGCATGGCTGGCAAGGGCGGGTGGAATTTGAGTTTAAGGTGGATGAGCAGGCAATTCACACCATCACCCTGTTGAGCTCCAGCGGTTACCCGATTCTGGATCGCGCTGCGCAACACGGTCTGGCTTTAGTACATCAGATCCCGCTGTCCAATGGACTATATCGCATGCCTGTGGTATTTCATCTGCAATGAAAAAAATAATTCCACTCTTATATCTCTACCTCCTGCTATTACCGGCAAGCGCGTGCGCTGCGCAGCCACATCGTATCCTGGCCCTGACCCCGCACATCTGCGAAATGCTCTATGCCATCGGCGCGCAGGCTCAACTGGTCGGCGACGTTGATTATTGCAATTATCCGGCAGCAGCAAAAAAACTGCCGCGTATCGGCAGTTACAACCGCATCAATGTCGAAGCCGCTCTGCGCCTGAAGCCGGATATTGCGGTGGTGATGAGCCGCAATGTCAGCGGTGTGGGAATGCTGGAGAAAATGGGCGTGCGTATCATTGTTTCCAACCCAGCCAATTTTAACGACATCTTCAATGATTTACTCAAACTAGGTGTATTAACCGGCCATACAGACAAGGCAAAAGCTGTGGTCGCCAAACTGCGTGAGCGCCTGCAAAAGGTGCGCGCTATGCCTCGCAGCGGAACAACTGTGTTTTATGAGGTATGGTATGACCCATTGTTAACTGCCGGTGGCCCCAGCTTTATCTCCAGTCTAATCCATGAGGCTGGAGGGCGGAATGTCTTTGCCGGGCTTAATGTAGAGATACCACGTGTGAATGTTGAAGCGGTGATAAGGGCCAGGCCAGGGCTGATAGTTATCCCGCTGGATCATCGCGATTTTAAAGCGCGCCGGGCTTTTTGGGAGCATTGGCTCGGCAAGGGCAAGGTCCGTTTTGCTGCAATTAACCCCGACTTGCTAAACAGGCCGGGGCCGCGTCTGATTGATGGACTGGAATTGCTGCAAAAGGCACTGCAGAATCAGCATCCTTTAGCCGCGGATGGACACAGATGAACGTAGAAACCGGTTTTAATTATGCAGCGCTGGACGCCCTGCGCAAAAACCACCCTGCCTGGCGCCTGTTACGGGCGGATTCGGCACCACTGGTGGCGAGCTTTCTGCATCGCGTGTTTATTGTCTCGAACAGACGTGAGATGGCGCAGGTTGATCTGACCGAAGCCCTGGAAGATGAGCTGTTTGCTCTGCGCGAGCGACTGGGAGCGGAGAGCTATCCGGGCACGGCACAGGAATATTTGAACAAATGGGCGGACAACACGCAAGGTTGGTTGCGCAAATTTTATCCACAAGCCTCCGATGAGCCGCATTATGATTTAACCCCGGCCACGGAAAAGGGCATCCGCTGGCTGGCGGGTCTCAGCGAGCGCAGCTTTATCGGCACGGAATCACGCCTGCTCACCCTGTTTAATCTGCTCCATCAAATTGTTGAAGGCAGTGAAGAAGATCCGACTGTTCGTATTGCGGAACTGCGCAGGAAAAGGCGTGAAATTGATGCGGAAATCAAACAAATTCAGGCAGGCGATATTCCGCTGCTGGATGAAACGGCGTTGAAAGATCGTTTCCAGCAGTTTGTCATGATGGCCGGCGAACTGCTCAGCGATTTTCGCGAAGTGGAGCAGAACTTTCGTCTGCTGGACCGGCGGGTGCGCGAACGCATTGCCCTCTGGCAGGGAAGCAAGGGGGAACTGCTTGCGGATATTTTAAGCGAATGCGATGAGATTACCGATTCGGATCAGGGCAAGAGTTTCCGTGCGTTCTGGGATTTCCTGATGTCCAGTGCACGCCAAGAGGAATTGACCGGCCTGCTGGACAAGGCCCTGAGCCTGCCGCCCGTGGTTGAATCACGTCCTGACAGTCGCCTGCGCCGTGTACATTATGACTGGTTGTCGGCAGGAGAGCACACCCAACGTACGGTGGCACAACTTTCCAGCCAGCTGCGACGTTTTCTCGATGATAAAACATGGCTGGAGGACAGGCGAATTATGGACATTCTGCACAATATTAAAGGCAATGCCCGCCAGTGTATGGTAGCGCCACAGCAGGGGGTGGCCATGAATATGGATGAGGCAGGTTTATCCCTTGTCCTGCCGATGGAGCGGCCCATGTATCAGCCACCATTGCAGGAGGCCATTGCAGAAATAAGGCTGGAAATCGGTAAAGAGGATGCGAATACAGATGCCCTGTTCTCACAAATTGTGGTAGATAAGGGACGTCTGCAGCATGCCCTGGCGAAGGCGTTGCAGCAACAGGAGCAGATTAGTCTGGGTGATCTGCTGCAACAGGCGCCCTTGCAGTACGGTTTGGCTGAGCTGGTGCTCTGGTTGCAATTGGCCAGTGAGCATCCGCACTGCGTAATTGATGAGGAGCAGCAGGAAATGGTTTACTGGTCGGTTGATGGTGGCTTGGGCAGACAGGTACAATTACCATACGTTTTGTTTGTGAGGTAGATATGGAAATGCTTGAGACCGCAGAAAAAAGCAGCCGAAATCCGCAACTCTCCGCCGTGGTGATTGCGCTATGCAAAGGCATGATTGATCGTGGCCTGGAGCCACGCTTGTGGCAGATGCTGCTTAGCGTGCAGATTGCAGTATCGGATTATGTTGAAGTCCTTGGTCTGGAATTAAGGGTGGATGAGGCAGAAGGGTATGCCTTTTTACAGACGCGTGAGATGCGTATGGAAGAAGAGACATTGCCGCGTCTGGTGGCGCGCAGACAGCTCTCTTTTCATGTCAGTCTGCTGCTGGCCCTGTTGCGCGAGAAGATGGCCGAGTCGGATGCATCCGGTGGTGATACACGGTTAATCCTGTCGCGTGATGAAGTGGTGGAAATGATCCGGGTGTTTCTGCCGGAGGGCAGCAATGAGGTGCGCCTGATTGATCAGGTGGACAGCTACCTCAATCAAATCGTTAAAATGGGTTTCGCCCGCCGTCTCAAGGGCGAAGAGAAGATGATTGAGCTGCATCGTATCATCAAATCGTTTGTCGATGCACAGTGGCTGGCAGAATTTGATGCTCGTCTGGCGGAATATTCCGACTTGTTGCAGGGCAAAGGGAGTGCTGCGTGAATCCACTGTTGAATCTGGATTTTGTCAGCGACGATGCGCTGACCGGCTTTCGTCTGAAGCGTCTGGAAGTATTCAATTGGGGCACTTTTGATGGCAAGGTTTGGCCGTTTCATCTGGAGGGTCAAAATGGACTGCTGACGGGCGATATCGGTTCGGGCAAGTCGACGTTGGTGGATGCCGTCACCACACTGCTCGTCCCTGCCCATCGCATTGCCTACAATAAAGCGGCCGGTGCCGCCGCCAAAGAGCGCGACCTGCGCTCCTATGTGTTGGGCTTTTATAAGTCGGAACAGAGTGAATCTGTTGGTACGGCCAGGCCGGTGGCATTGCGGGATCATAGAAGTTATTCGGTCATTCTGGGCGTGTTCCATAATGCCGGCTATGATCAAACCGTGACCCTGGCGCAGGTCTTCTGGTTTCGCCAGCCGCAGGGGCAGCCGGAACGGTTTTATGCCGTGGCTGATCGTGAGCTGTCCATTACGCAGGATTTTGGCGCTTTTGGCCCGGATATGATCAGGCTGCGCAAACGCCTGAAACAAGACCGCGTGGAACTGTTCGATGCCTTTCCGGCCTACGGGGCATTCTTTCGCCGCCGATGCGGCATTGATAATGATCAGGCACTGGAGCTGTTTCATCAGACGGTATCGATGAAGTCGATTGGCAATCTGACGGCTTTTGTGCGTGGCCATATGCTGGAGCCGATTGATGTGACCTCGCGTATGGATGCACTGATTGCCCATTTTGATGATCTGGATCGCGCCCATAAGGCCGTACTGACAGCCAAGAGGCAAGTGGCTTTGCTCACGCCGCTGGCTGACAGCTGTAACAAATATGCAGCGCTGGCAGCGGCAAAAACAGAAATGGAAGCATGCCGTAACACCCTGCAGGGCTATTTCGCGCGCATCAAATCGACCCTGTTGCTGACGCGCATCGAAAAGCTGGATGCAGAGCTGGCGCGCCTGCAACAACGTATTCAACAGCTGGAGGTAAAAGTCAGCGATGGCAGACAGCAGGAGCGGCAATTGGAGCGGGCCATTGCCGACCAGGGTGGTGATCGTATTGCTCAACTGGAGGCCGCCATCACGGACAGGGAGCGGGAGAAGGCGCGCTGCCTGCAGCGTGCGCAGCGTTATGACGATCTGATTGCCAGGCTTGAACTCACTGCGGTGAAAGATGTGGATGTTTTTTTACAGCATCGCGAGATCTGTCTGACGATGGTGAAAAAGCTTGAAGATGAGGAGGCCCGGATCCAGAACAGCCTGAATGAGTCAGGCGTGGATCTGGTGGCAGGCAAGCGCGAATATGATGAGCTGCAGCGTGAGCTCACCGGTCTGAAAAGGCGGAAAAGCAATATCAGTGAACAACAGATTGGCATTCGAACAAGGATTTGCAGC
>Ga0256829_1000975_pt1 | contig 24904 bp, 28 predicted proteins | sample 131447metaG_FD_185979 | JGI IMG/M metagenome (GOLD analysis project Ga0256829, IMG submission 185979) | Hydrothermal vent microbial communities from Lau Basin, Pacific Ocean - 131-447 | ecosystem: Environmental > Aquatic > Marine > Hydrothermal vents | place: Pacific Ocean: Lau Basin | collected...
GTAAAATTTTCACTTAATCCATCACTGAAAATCAAAATTTTCTTAATCCCCTTTAAAGAAATTTTTGAAATATTTATTTTTTTGATGTAAGAAGCAAGAGGAGGATTATTTGACTTAAACTTAACCACTTCATCCTTCTGAACTAAAAAAGCAGGCAGCCCAAAGGTAGCATAATGCAAAAATTCCTCTTCAAAATAATAAAATCCACACGCTAAAACCTCATAATCAGTCATATTTTTTATAATAAAACTTTTAAATTCATTTATCAAATCTTCAAAGGCATATTTTTTGTCTTTAAGATAATTAAAAAACGAAGTTGAAATCATTGCCGTAATAGACGCCGAAAGTCCTTTTCCCATAGCATCAACCAAAAATATACATTTATCCCTTACAGAAAAGCTGTCTCCACTTGTGATATCAAGAGGGGAATAAAATATCTCCATATCAAAAAATGCCGATTTTCCGATATCTGTTTTTATTATTTTTTTCTCTTTTTCATAAGCCATTTTTTCCTGATAATCTTTGTATTTTATTTTTTCATTTTGTTTATTAAACAAAATTTTATCACTGATTACATATTTAACCGCTTTTTCAAAAGCTCCTATTATATTCTCTTTATTAATAGGTTTTTTTACATAAGCCGTAATATGCAAATCAATGGAAGTTTTTAAAAGTTTATTATCATCAAAAGCCGTCACGAGAATAACAGGCACCGATTTATTTTTTTTTCTAATTTCCCTTATCATCTCAAGTCCGCTCATAACAGGCATTTTTTCATCTGTCAAAACAATATCCGGTCTATATTTTTCAAAAAGCTCCAATCCCTCTTTTCCGTTTTTTGCAAAAAAAACTTCTTTAAAAAGAAGGCTGAATAAATCCTTATAAATTTCTCTTACACTTTCGTCATCTTCCACACATAAAAGAGTGAATTTTTTTAATTCTTTCATTTCATTTCCTTAATAAATAAGACTGAATTACCTTTTTCATTATAAAAGATTCCGTTACACATTTTATCCGATATTAATAAACCTCTACCGTTGTAAAAAGCCTTTTGATGATTTTTTAAATCAAACCCCTTACCTTTATCCGTTATTTTGCAGACAATATAAATTGTGTTTTTGTATATAAATTTGCCTATACAGACATTTATTAATTTGTCTGATTTTGATTTTTTCAAATAATTTATATATTTATTTTCTTTTAAAAGTTTTTCTTTATCTTTAAAATCCATCCCCAAATTACCGTGCTCGTATGCATTAAGAAAAAGTTCATTAAATGGCAATAAGATATTCTCTTTTTGGACATTGACAAATTCCAAATCCAAAAAATCCTCTAAAAATTTTTCAGCTCTTTTAATTTCACTAAATTCCGTTTTAAAATTTTTACATTTGAAATATTTTATTTTATAAAAATGAATATAAATAAATTTTTCGTTTTCATAAACAAAATCATCAAAAAAAGATTTTTTATTCATATCATCACTAAACAACACTTTTTCAAAATCTTTTATATTATAAATAGCAGGATTTAAAATATTGATTTTTTCATCAATCAAAGCAAAAGCAGAAGAAAAAATGGAAATTTTACTGCCTTTTAAATGATAATATTTATTATTGAAATAATCTTTCATATTGATGTTTTTGTTTAATATAAAAATATCACCCTTATATTTCCCTATCATAATTTAAATTTATAAATCTCTTTTTTTACATTCTGAGCATTTGCATCTAATGCAGAAGCATTATTCTCAAGATCTTTTCTATATTTCATATTTTCACTTACAACTTTTAAAAGATTTTTTATACTTCCTATAAGCTCTTTTGTTTTAGTTGCTATATATGTGCCTTTATACATTGTATCTTTTGATTTTTTCATAGTAACAGACAAATTATCTCTTGTTGAATTAGCTCCGTTTATTAAAGAATTAGCAGAAGTCGCAATACTTTCCATTTCTTGTGATGTCTCATTTACCCCGCTTGCAATATCTTGCACATTTTGCGTAATCAAACTAAGACTCGTTCCTATTTCATTAAGACTTTTTTGTGTTCTCTCAGCCAATTTCCTGACTTCATCTGCAACAACAGCAAATCCTCTTCCGTGTTCCCCTGCTCTTGCCGCTTCTATTGCGGCATTAAGTGCAAGTAGATTTGTCTGCTCCGCTATTTCAGAAATCATATTTAAAATATCTTTAATATTATCAGCCTGTTCGGTTAGATTATTAACCTTATAGACCAATTCTTGTTGTTTTTCATTTCCTTTTTCTATATCTGCCACAACTTTTTCAAGTTCATTTGAAAAATCTTCCAAAAATGAAAAAGTTTTTTCCAAATCTTCTGTTACAATAATAGAAGATTCTTCTAAATCATTAAGTTTTTTTGCAATTTCACTTACAAGATGATGCATTTCTTCCGTATAAATATCTATTTTTTTCCCGTTTTCCATAAAAGATTTTGATATTTGATTTAATCTTTTACTTGCTTCAAGATTTGATTGAACAACATCTTTTGCGTGTTGAAGACTATCTTTAAAAATATGAACCATTTTATTCATTGCCGATAAAATATTCCCTATTTCATCTTTTTGTAAATATTTTATGTCTTTAGTCAAATCAAGGGTATTAGAAACATAATTGATTCCATCAAGTCCGTATTTTACATTTTTGTTAATATTGACGCTTATCCATATAAGCACAGCTAAAACAACAATAGAAAAAACAACACTTATTAAAATTAAAATTCCATATTTCATAAGATATTCTTCTTTTATTTTTGAAATCATAATTTCATTGTTTTTAGCTATAAAATCATCTACTTTTTTAAGTAAATTTATTTTCAGGGTAATTGTCTTAAACCAATGCTCGGCATTTATATGAAAATGACCTTTTTTATGAAGCTTTTTCGCCGTATTTTCCATTTGTCTAACTTCTTTTACAATATCCGAAGACATTGTTTTTTTATAGAAATTTATATCTTTTTTAGGGGCAATGGCTTTAAAAGAGTCAATATATGATTTTTGCTGAGCCAGTAAAACAATAAATTTGGTATACATTCCGTTTTTAAAATAATCTTCTGCAAATGTCGCGCTAAGAACCGCTCTTTCAATCCCGGCTCTCTCTTTTGATTTTAAAAAGTTTGTATATCCGTCTAGTGATTTTATAAGTTCCGGGACTTTTGAAAATCTGGCTGTAAGAGCAACTGTATCTAAAATAACTTTATTCATACTGGTATAAAATTTAACCTCGTTTTTTAAAGAAATCTGAAGATTGCTGACTTTCTTTCTAATTGAAGGAAGTTTATCTATATAATTAAATAAAAGCTTGATTTTTTTATTTAAAACGGGAGGATAATTGTCGGCATTAAAATTATTTAAATAATTTTTAAGTTCTTGTAATCTTTTATCAGTGCTTATTCTTTGCTTACTTAAAATATATTTAAACGATTTACCACTGCTTCCTATATATCCGGCACTTGCACCTCTTTCTTTTTGGGTCTCATGGATAAATTTGCTTAATTTATCAGAAAGCATTACTAGTTTTTGGGTTTTATTAAGATTGTTTATATGAATATAAAGCTCATTTACCACATACGAAAGAATAAAAAAAGAAAAAAGAGCAACTAATATATTTATAAGTTTCAGTTTTGCCTTTATATTAAGATTCATTATTAAATCCTTTTAACATAAAAAACATTCAACAAATCAAGTTCATCTAATAAAGTGTATAAATCATTGCTCCCTACATTTAAATAAACTTTTTTTCCGTTTTCATTTACAACTTTTACTAAATATCCGATAACAGAAGATGTAAGTGACATTGAATCTGTAATATTTAAAATCATAGATTCATGCACCCTCAACAATCCTTCAACTGCTGTTTTTATCTCTTCAAAATCCTCTGTTGATTTAATATTTCCTTCAATATTTAGTCTGTTTCCTTCTTGTATGAGAGTCATTTTTCACCCCTTATTGATTTTATGATTTTATTGGCTTTTGCCATATCAATATCGCCTCTTTGTTTAAGTCTTTTCATAATTTCACCCATATTAACAGAGCCGATTTCATTTACAATATCTTCAATAACTTTTTTTGTTTCTTCTTCGCTAAGCATTTTTGGCAAAAACTGTTCATAAATTTTAAGCTCTTTTTTTGCTTCTTCCATCCCTGCTTCAATAGATTCTTTTGCCATTTTCGCCAGTTTTTTAGCTGCCTCTAAAATATGTGATTCTTTTACTTCTTCTCCTTTTTGTTTTGCTGCTTTTTGAGCACTATCAACTAACATCATTAAAGCATTTGCTTTTGTCTTATCTTCTCTTTTTGCTTTTATCATCATTTTTTTAAGTTCTGTAATTGTCATTAAAACCCCTTTTTTTGAATTATTATATCAAATTATTTATTTACCGACACAAAAACTGCCGAACATTTTTTCAAGCATTTCATCATATTCAAATCTCTTTGTAATAGAACTTATTTCTCTTATTGCATTTTGAATGTGGTAACTAAAAAGTTCAAGTTCCCCTGTAGCCAAAAACTCTTCTGAAAATTTTATTTCATTAAGGGAAGATTCAACCGCATTAATCTGTCTTGTGGAAATAAGGATATAATCTTCTTCACTTGAATAATTGTCAAGCAATTCTTCAAGTTTTTTAACTAAAGGAGTAATATCTTCTTTTGCGCTTATTTTAACTATTTTAAAATCCCTGAATTTATCTAAATCAATACTTATTCCCTTATCTGTTTTATTAATTACAACAATAACATCTTTTTTTTGATTTTTAATAAGCTCTAAAATTTCTTCGTCTTCCCCGTTAAAAGAGTTTGCATCAAAAACAGCCAAAACAATATCGCTTTTTTCAACAGCTTCACGGCTTTTAGTAACACCTATTTTTTCTATCTCGTCCTTTGCTTCTCTAATTCCTGCCGTATCAACTATTCTTATTAAGTGAGAGCCTATTTGAATATCTTCTTCAATGGTATCTCTTGTAGTTCCTGCAATATCACTTACTATCGCTCTGTTTGTATTTAAAAAAGCATTTAAAATAGAGCTTTTCCCGACATTCGGTTTTCCTACAATGGAAATCTTATATCCGCTAAGCATTCCCTCTCTTCTTTTTGAAGCTTCAAGCGTTTTTGTTAGAAGATTTTTAAGATTTGTCAGTCTATCTAAAATATCTTTATTCATAGTATCCGGCAAATCTTCCTCGGCATAATCTATAAAAACCTCGCTGTAAGCCATAATTTCTATTAATTTATTTCTGACTTCATCTACAAACTCACTAAGCTCACCTTCAAGCTGTCTGCTTAAAAGTTTAGCTCCTTCTTTCGAGCGCGTTTCTATAAGTTTTGCTATGGCTTCTGCCTGAGAGGCGTCTATTTTTCCGTTTAAAAACGCTCTTTTGCTAAATTCTCCCGGAGCTGCGGGTTTTACACCGTATTTAAAAAGTGTATCAAGAATCATTTTTGATACCGCATATCCGCCGTGACATTGAAATTCAACAATATCTTCTCCACTAAAAGAATTTGGAGCCTTGAAATAAATAACCAGCGCTATATCAATTAAAGAATTTTCATAATCATAAATTTTACTGAGTGTGGCAACTCTTAAAGGAAGTTCTTTTTTTGTAAGTTTTTTTGCAATATTTAAAGCTTCGTCTCCGGAAATCCGGACAATGGAAATGGCACCGACACCTTTAGGCGTCGCTATTGCCGCTATTGTGTTCATATCTTTCTCCAACTATAATATATTTTTCACCGTTTTTTTCTTTTATTCCGACATATTTTTCAGGAAGCTTTTCTCTTAAAATCTCTAACGCTAAAAACGCCAAAATTCCATCAAGTGCCCTTGTCCTACCATAACCTCTTGGTTTTATTTTCTCTTCTACGAAAAAATCGAGATAATCTTTTAGTTTTTCTTTTTGGGTTTTCAAAAATTCCGCTATTTCAAGTCTGACTTTAAATCCGTATTTTTGATGTATCCAGTTATAAAGCATATAATTTAGAGCATTATATCTGTAGCCTTCTTTTCCTATCAACAAAGCCGCATCTTCACCGTCTATTTTTACAAAAACAGTCTCTTCATTATATTTTGAAACTTCACTTATTTCCACATTAAAACAGGATTTTTCAAAAAGAGCTATTAAATCATTTTTTATAATTTCCGTTAATTTTTCAATATTCATACAATCTTCAATCTCAATAACAGCGTTTTTAGCAAAAAGCCCGAAAAGACCTTTTGAAGGATTTTGAATTATTTTAGCATTAATTTCCGTTACCGAACAATGAAGATATTCAGCAGCTTTTGAATATGCTTCATCAAGTGTTTTTGCTTCTATTTTCACTTTTTAGCCTTTTTAGCAGCCATTACTCTATTGATAAACCACTGCTGTGCAATAGATAAAATATTATTAGTCGTCCAATAAAGCACAAGACCTGCCGGGAATGTCGCCATCATAAATGTAAATATTACAGGCAAAAATTTAAATATTTTTTCTTGCATTTTATCCTGAAAATTACTAGGAGTCAGTCTTTGATGGAAATACATACTAACACCCATTAAAACAGGTAAAATAAAATAATGGTCCATTACACTTAAATCGTGTATCCATAAAAACGAATCGCCTTTTAATTCAATTGAATATAAAAGCAATTTATAAATTCCGTAAAATATTGGAATCTGAAGAACTAAAGGCAGACATCCGCCAAGCGGATTTGCTCCGTGTTCTTTATAAAGCTTCATCATATGCATTTGAAGCTTTTGAGGGTCTTTTTTGTATTTAAGCTGAATCTCTTTCATTTTAGGGGCAAGTTCTTTTAGTTTATACATACTTACCATTCCCTTATATGTAAGAGGGAATAAAACAAGTCTGACAATTACCACCAAAAAGATAATTGCAACTCCCCAGTTTATTACGATTTTATGTAAAAAATCAAGAAGTAAAAACAGATTTCTAGCAAAGAAAGTTCCAACTCCGTATTGAACTACATCCACTAAACTCGGATTAATACTTTTTAGGGTATCCACATATTTAGGACCTATATAACCGGTAAGATTTAAATTAGAATCAGAAACTATATAAAGAACCGGATTTTGCTCATTATCAGGAGATATCATAACTTCAAAAGGTTTTTTGCTAAAAAGCAAAGTTGTATAATATCTGTCAAAACCTGCTGCTATTATTGCTTTTTTAACTGTTTTTTGCTCTGCATCTCCGTCTTTTATAACATCAAGCGTATCATCCGCCTTTTTTACAAGTGAGCCGTGCACCGTAAGTCTGTCAACCGCAACACTCGGTCTGTATCCGGGTGTTATGAAATATTTTGCATTTTTTGAAAGATTTACTTTTATATCGTATCTGCCGTTTGGATAAATCGTAATAATCTTTTTAACAACTTCTCCGGGAAGATTTTGAGTTAAAATAACCGTTTTTTTGCTACCGTTTAAAACAATATCAGTTTTATCGGCACTATAAGGCACTTTAAAAGCTTCCGAATTTAATTTCGGATTATCAAATCTTATTTCAAGAGGTTTTGGAAGTTTATCGGATACCAGATTAATATCTTTTCCTTTTTCTTCAAACTTCTTTTGTTTTAAAATAAAAGAGCTGATTCTTCCGAATTCATCTATTTTCGCTTCAAAATCTTTTGCCCTAATCGTTACAAGTATTTTTGAATTTAATATGCTTTTGTTAATTTTTGTTTTTTTAGCCGTATTGCTTGAGAGTGTTTGCATTGTTTTATTTTGTTCCATAGCTGCCGCTTCAGCCGCCGCTTTTTGTTTCGGTTCAAGCACAAAATAATCATATGCAATAAAAAATATGAAAGATATCACCGTAGCTATTATTATTCTTCTCATATTTTGGTTGTTATTCATATTTAGCCTTTATAACTATAAATTTATTCTTTCCTTTTGGCACCAGCCAATAAGTTATTCTTTTTTTTATTCCGAATTTCGGATTTATATTTTTTTTTACAACAGGATAATCAATTCCGCCTCTAAAAAGCTGATTACATCTTAATATTCTAAAAAATGACTTAAAAAAAGCTTTAAAAGCATTGTCACATTCAATTTCCCACAAGGCATACTCACTGCATGTCGGATAATACCTACAGCTTTGACCAAAAGCGGGACTTATAAAATATTGATAAAACCTAATCGGTTTTTTTAATAATTTTTTTAAAATCATTTTCTATTTTTTCAAAATCAATATCAGAAATATCATTTTTAACAATAACAACATATTTTCCTGATTTTATATGTTTAGTGAAAAGATGCCTTATTCTTCTTTTTATTTTATTTCTGACAACAGCTTTTTTAGAAATTTTTTTTGAAACCACAACTGCAAAATTCAACTTTTCAAAAGGAAGAAAAAAAACAATAAAATAAACCGTATGAAATTTCTTTCCTTTTGAATAGAGATATTTTATATCTTTAGAATTTAAACCGCTAATCTTTTTCTACCTTTTGCTCTTCTTCTTGCAAGCACTTTTCTTCCGTTTTTAGTTTTAAGTCTGGCTCTGAAACCGTATTTTCTTTGTCTTTTAACCTTACTTGGTTGATATGTTCTTTTCATTAACTCTCCTTTGATGTTTTAAGTTTGGAATTTTACCAAAACTAATCAATATAATCCAAGTTTTCCATCTTTTCTTCTGTAAATTACTCTTTTTTCCCCATTGGTATCTTTAAACACCATAAAATAAAGACCTGATTTTTTATATTCTTCCACTGCTTCTTCAATACTTAAAGGTTTTTCAATATCAAGTGGCATTTCCACTACCTCATCTTCCTCTTCTTCAACCAAAAGTTCTTCTAATCTGTCTTTATTTACATAATGGTCTGTGATTCTGTCATGATATCTTCTAAGAAGTTTTTCAAGTTTATCTTTTGCCAAATCAAGAGCGGCATACATATCTTTGTCCTTGCTGTGAACTACAGCAGTCCCTTTTTCAGGTATATTCATAATAATTTCAATATTAAAAAAGTCTCTTTTATCTTTTTCTATAGTTATTACGGAATGTAAAATACCAAGATTATATTTTTCAACCTCATCAATTACTTTTCTTGCATAAGCTTTCATAGCTTCTGTAAGTTCTATATTTCTTCCTACTACTGTTGTATTCATAATACTCCTTTTTTTTATAAATTTTAATATATATTAAGGCATTTGTAAAGTGACTTTGACCTTTCTTAGAGGATAATTAGGTAATTTTGATGTAACTGTGACATAAACAAGCACTGTTCCGTTCGTATCTTTCGTTTTTATGGCAGAGCAGTTATAATCGCCGCTTTGACAATTTGTCACAAAATAATGAAATTTTATATTGGAATTAAAAAAAGGATAACTTACATTTATTTCGTTTAACCTGCCTTTGCTAAAATCGTGCCCGTGAAGAGCCAAAATGGCATATGCCGTTGAACTTTTAAGTGCCAAATCAGCTTTTGTATCCAAAAAAAGATTTGAGGCATGATGGGAGCTTGAAGCACTAAAAGAAACTATCATAGCTCCTATAAAAGCCATAATCATTAAAAATATTATACTAAGTAAAAGCGAAAAACCTCTTTTCAAAACACAACCTTTTCTTTACATATTGTCAATTTATTATTTCCTACTTTTATTTGGGGATTTTGTATACATAAATAAATTCTCATAACATCCCCTTCTTCTCTAAATTTAAACTGAACTACATGAGCAGCCAAAAAAGAGCTGTTCCCGTCTGTATAATTTTCATCCCTCCAAGGATAATAATTTTGAATCAGTGTCAAATTATAATCATTTGTATCGCTATTATAAACAGGAACGATTGCATCGGCACCTTTAACTATAAAGAAACCTTCATAAACCGTTGTATCGTTTGTATCGTCTATTGTTTTAACTCTTACAGTGGCATTATCCAAACTTGTATTAATTTCATCAATTATTGCAAAAACTTTTTGAGCTTTATTATTATGATACATTGTTTCATACCATCCGTAAGAATGATTAATATCATTAAAAGCACCTCTTCCATCAGGTCCGCTAAATATTAAAACACTTAAATTATTATCAAATACATCATCATATCCGTTTATTCCCCAAGATTTAGTCCAATTTCCATCAATTTCTTGAATAATACTCATTTTTGAATAAGGAATTGTTATATTATAATCGTCATTTGCATTTCTTTGTGTCTTTTTCAAATCCACAAAACCGCTCCATCCCGGAATTAACCTTTTTCTTTTACTGTTCCATTCTCCCCTTTTTGAATAAATATCCTTAACAAGCCACTCAACCACCGGATATTTATATGCATTATTTTCAGTTAAATCCTGTATGGAAATAAAATCTTTAACATTACCTTTTTTACAGTCATTATTTGTGGCATTACATTCTGTTGCTATTACGCTGTTAGGGATTCTGTTTTCAAGCTTAGAAGCTATTTTATTTATTATTAAATCTTCTTCAAAAGCAATTCTGTTTTGAGCTTTTGCAATCACATAATTTTTAGAAACTTTTAATAAAATTTCAACGGCAATGGTTGCCACAATTCCCATAATAATAAGAACAACAATAAGTTCAATTAAAGTAAATGATTTTTTCATCGTGTTACCTCATCGAGGGAAAGATACTTACTTGCCCCTATATTCATAGCGGGATATGAAAGATTTATTTCATTTGAACCTTGATTTACATTTATTGTTATCAGTTTTATATTGCTTGTATGATTAACCCCTGAATAATTAAAAGTAAAATTAAAATCGTTTTTACTATAATCCGCATTATCATTAATATATTTTACATGCACATACAATGTAAGTCTCCCGAAACTCGTCAAAGTCTCATTAAAATCATTATAATCGTCTATATCATCATAAGTGGAATCATTACCTTCAATTTCTCCTGCATCAACTCCTATATGAGAAACCGTGGAATTCGTCCCGCTTCTTAAATCATTATTATCCATTTGATGTTTTCCTATTCTGTTATATTCATTATTGGAATATTTATTGATTAAAAGTTCGCTGTCGCCTCCGGTTGCGTTTAATTCTTTGTAATAATTATCTCCAACCGTATTATTTTCATCAAAATAATATGAATTTATAAGATTGAGCAAAGAAAATTCCTGATAGAACACTTCTTCTCTTGCCGTGTTTTTACTACTGCTTACAGTTGTTTGCAAAATAATCGGAAAAGTTGTAGCCACAATTCCTATCACAATCAAAGAAACCAAAATTTCTATTAAAGTAAATGATTTAGATGTTTTTTGATTTTTCATATGTTTTAATGATACTTTCCATTATTTTTCCTCTAACACTGTTTTTTTCAAGAGTATAAATACCCTCCGCCGTTGTGCCTTTTGGAGACATAACGCTGTTTTTAATCTCGGAAAAATTCTCTTTTAACGATGAAAAACTTTTAAAAAGCCCCCTTGTTAACTCCTCGCTTACATCTCTTTTAAGCCCGGTATAAACTCCCCCGTCACTTATAGCCTCTGCAATAATCGCCAAAAACGCAGGTCCGCTTCCGATAACAGCCGTTGCCATATCTATTTCATCATCGCTGTTTACCCAGACAACCTCCCCTATTTTACCAAGAATTTCATAAGCCGCCTCTTTTGCCGTTTCATCTCCCGTAACCGCTGTTGTGGAAGCGGAATATTTCGCCCCGACATTTGGCATAGCCCTTATATAAGCTTTTGCTTTTATTCTTTTTTCAAGTTCAATCAGACTTTTACCTGCTAAAATGGAAATTAAAATATCAGCCTCCCCCTTGATTCTCATAGAAACTTCTTGCAAGGCGTAGGGCTTAACGGCTAAAATAATTATTTTCCCGCTAATATCATATCCGTCAATAAAAGCATACTTACATCCAAGCTCATTTGAAAGATTTTCCATTTTTTCTTCATTTCTGCCGACAATCTCCACATTTTCCATTTTCCATTTTCCATTTTTCATTCCCTGAAGAATGGCTTTTGCCATAGAACCGTATCCGATAATACTAATCTTCATTTTTCTCACCTATAAAATCTTTAAGAGGTCTTGCTAAAGAATAGTCGTATTTATCAAGCACTGCCTGTCCTAAAAGTTTATCTTCTTTATTAAAAATAACAGGTGCGGCAAAATTCACGGTTGAATTTAAAAAAGGTTCGTTTATTGTTAAGATATTCAATACAAAAACATTTTTTTCATTTAATTTCATTTTTTTAGCAAACTCGTCATTAAGATTAAAATTATAATCATTTCTTAAAACAAACGGATTAATAAGTGTAAATTCCACGCTTTTACCTTTTAATTTATAAAACACTTCGTCAATTTGTTCCAAATCATAATATTTTTCATCTTCAAACCCTAAAATCGGGAAAACAACTTCATATCTCATAACTCCCCTTTATAATTACTTTTCATAATTATAGTATAATTACGCAAAAAAAGGATAAAAGTGAGAGAATATAATCCAAAAGATTTTGAAAAAAGCACATATAATTTATGGGAAAACAACAAATTTTTTGAAATTGATTATTCCAAAAAGAAAAATTTTTGCATTATGATGCCGCCTCCTAATGTAACGGGAAAACTTCATATAGGACATGCACTTACTTTTACTCTCCAAGATATTATAGTCAGATACAAAAGAATGGACGGATACGCCACTTTATGGCAACCGGGAACCGACCATGCGGGAATTGCCACTCAAAATGTAGTGGAAAAACAGATTTTAGCCGAAGGTAAAACAAAAGAAGAAATCGGACGGGAAGAATTTCTAAAAAGAGTTTGGGAATGGAAAGAGTTTAGCGGAGGAGAAATAACAACTCAGCTAAGATACCTTGGGGCAAGTCCTGCTTGGAGCAGAGAAAGATTCACAATGGACAAAGGTCTTCAAAGAGCTGTAAGAGTCGCATTTAAAAAACTTTATGACGAAGGATTAATCGTTAAGGGAAGCTATATGGTTAACTGGTGTCCAAAAGACGGGGCGCTAAGCGATATTGAAGTGGAATATGAAACGCACGAAGGGGCATTGACTTACATTAAATATCCTATAGTTGGCACTGATGAAAATATAGTGGTGGCAACAACAAGACCCGAAACATATTTTGGAGACACAGCCGTAATGGTAAATCCGGAAGATGAAAGATACAAACATTTAATAGGCAAAAAAGTAAAACTGCCTTTAATAAATAGAGAAATTCCTATTATTGCAGATGAGTATGTTGACAAAGAATTTGGAACAGGTGCGGTAAAAGTAACCCCGGCACACGACCCGAATGACTATGAAGTGGGACTTAGACACAATCTTGAAACAATAAAAGTATTTGATGAAAACGGGATTTTAAACGAATATGCCGGAGAATTTGCCGGAATTGACAGAATTGAAGCCAGAGAAAAAATAGTGGAAAAATTACAATCTGAAGGCTTTATAGAAAAAACAGAGCCTCACACTCATCAAGTAGGACACTGTTACAGATGTAAAAGCGTAATTGAGCCTTATGTTTCAACACAATGGTTTTTGAAAAAAGAAGTAGCCGCTCCTGCCATAGAAGCTGCAAATAAAGGTGAGCTTAAATTCCACCCCGCAGGCTGGAAAAACAATTATGACGCCTGGATGAGAGAACTTAGGGACTGGTGTATAAGCCGTCAACTTTGGTGGGGACATCAAATTCCTGTTTATTACTGCGAGGATTGCGGCAATGAGTGGGCAAGTGTTGAAGAACCTACAGAATGCCCAAAATGCCATTCTAAAAATTTCCATCAAGACCCGGATGTTTTAGATACATGGTTTAGTTCCGCCCTGTGGCCTTTTTCTACTCTTGGATGGGAAAACGGCGAGTGGGGAAAAGGAATTAAATGGAGTGAAGAAGATTTAAAAAGATTTTATCCGAACAACCTGTTAATTACGGGATTTGATATTCTGTTTTTCTGGGTTGCCAGAATGATGATGATGGGAGTTCATTTTCTAAAAGAAGTTCCGTTTAAAGATGTTTATCTTCACGCACTTGTAAGAGATGAACACGGGCAAAAAATGAGTAAATCAAAAGGAAATGTAATTGACCCTATTGAGATGATAGAGAAATACTCAGCCGATATTATGAGATTTACATTAGCTATTTTAGCCGTTCAGGGAAGAGATATTAAACTATCCGAAAACAAACTGATAGAAAGCAGAAATTTTACAAATAAACTCTACAATGCAGCAAGATTTTTAAGAATGCACGATGAAAATTTCAAAGATTTAAACGAAACAAAAATCAAAACCGATTTAGGCAAATGGATGCTTTATAAATTTAATGAAGCCGTTAAAAATGTTCGCAAAGAGCTTGATGAATACAGATTTAACGACGCGGCAATGACACTTTACAAATATTTGTGGAATGATTTTTGCGACTGGGGAATTGAGCTTAGCAAAGTAGGAAAAGAATCCGTAAACGAACTTGGAAGTATTTTTAAAGAATCAATGAAACTTCTCCATCCGTTTATGCCGTTTTTAACGGAATTTTTATATCAGGAATTAAGCGAAGAAAAAGATATTGCAAAAAACACAATTATGCTAAAAGATTTTCCGGAAATTATGGATATAAATAAACCGGCTGATTTTGATTTGATTATTGAAGCTATTGTTTCTTTAAGAAGAATAAAAGCCCTAACAGGAGCAAAAGAGATTAAAAAAGCGTATATTTTAGCCGATTTACCAGACCTTGCAAAAGATTACATAACAAAACTTGCAAAAGTGGAATCTGTTGAATTTATCCAAAAACCTATAGAAAACGCCATAAAAGATATCAGTGACAATCTTGAAACAATGGTAAGCAAAAATGAAATAGACATCACTCCAATGATAAAAAGACTTGAAGCACAAAAAACAAAATTAATAAAAGATGTGGAAAAACTTGACAAAAAATTATCAAACAAAAATTTTATTGACAGAGCGCCAAAAGAAATTGTGGAAAAAAACAAAACGGAACTAAAAGAGCTTAAAGAAAAATTGAATAAAATTGAAGAGGAATTAAGGAAATTAAATGATTAAAAAATTACTTTTGGCTTTTCTTTTGCTTTTTTTTCTAGGATGTTCACATAAAGCCGATAAACATTTTAAAACGGATTTACAAATTCACCAACAGATAAAAAAAGATTTGAAAAACAGCTTTTTTGACAAAGCGGACAACGATTTTATGACACTTGAAGCTGATTATCCCGGCTCACCTTACATAAAAAGCGATTTATTAGCCCTGTTTTTAGCACATTTGCAAAACAAAGACTATATTTTGGCAAAATTTTATCTTAATCAATATGAAAAAAGATTTGCCTCTATAAGCGAAATTCCTTGGTGTGAATACAAAAAAATAAAAATAGAATTTTTGAAATATCACAACGCTTATACAAATCAGGAAGAAATTTTAAATATTTTGAATATGTGCCGTCTTTATAGACAAAATTACCCAAATAGTGAATTTTTGCCTGAAGTCAATACGATTTATGCAAAAGTTTATTTGACAAAAGAGTATCTTGATAAAAAAATAAGCAAATTATATAAAAAACTTGATAAACCGAAAGCTGCGAAATTATACAGCACAAAAACACCAAATAACTCCAAAGCGCCTGTTGTGCCTTGGTATAAAAAATTATTTTACTGGTAAGGAGAGATATGAAACTGGAAAATTACGACAAGCTGCCTGCACAAATACCTGTATTAGTAGAAAAAGAGCTTATATATCCGTTTATGATAATTCCTATATTTTTAGAAAAAAAAGAGGATATGATTGCCGTTCAAAAAGCAATAAACGACCACTCTTTGATTTTTGTCGGAATTAAAGATGAAGTAAACACTTATGGAACAATCGGGACAATTATAAGAAAAGTCACACTTCCCGAAGGCAAAATAAAAATACTTTTTCAAGGTCTTACAAGAGGGAAAATTATTGAAATAACAGATAAAAAACCCACCATTGCCTTAGTTGACAAAATAAGAAGTGAAGTTGAAGACGAAAAAGAGATAAGAGCGCTTCTTGAAACGCTAAAAGAGCATATTATAACTTTAAGCGAACTTAATCCGTTTTTTCCTAAAGATTTTATAAAAATAATAGATTCAAATTCAGACGCAGACAGAATTGTGGATATAATAGCTTCATCTTTAAAATTACCGATAGAAAAAGGATATGAACTTTTTAAAGAAACGGACATTAAAGAAAGAGTAATCAAAATAATTCACTTTATTTTAGAAGAGATAGAAGCAATAAAACTTAAAAACGAATTAAATAAAAAAGTAATGGAAGAAGTTCAGGAGATAAACAGAGAACATCTTTTAAAACAACAAATGAAACTTATCCAGCAAGAACTTGGACTTAATAACGATTTAGAAGAAGAAATTAAAGAATATAAAGAAAAACTTGAAAAATTAAAGCCTTGTATGAAAGAAGACGCTTTTAAAGAAATTACAAAACAGATAAACCGTTTATCTAAAATGCACCCCGAAAGTGCCGAAGCCACTACGGCTATGAATTATATAGAATGGGCATTGGAAGTTCCTTTTTGCAGCTTGGCAAAAGAAGAGTTTTCTATTGAGGAGCTTAAAAACAGACTCAATAAAGACCATTACGGACTTAAAAAACCAAAAGAAAGAATTATTGAATATTTTGCCTCAAAAGAACTTGCAAAAAAAAGGGGCGAAGAATTTAGCGGTCTTACATTATGTCTTATAGGACCTCCCGGCGTTGGTAAAACAAGTCTCGCAAATTCAATATCAAAAGCACTTGATAGAAATTTAGTCCGAATCGCCCTTGGCGGCTTAGAAGATGTAAATGAACTAAGAGGTCACAGAAGAACATATATAGGTGCGATGCCAGGTAGAATAACCCAGGGAATTATTAACGCAAAAGAGATGAATCCCGTTATGGTTTTAGATGAAATAGACAAAGTGGCAAGATACAGAGGCGACCCGACAGCGGTGCTTCTTGAAATCCTTGACCCTGAACAAAATTCGGCTTTTAGAGATTTGTATTTGAATTTTGATTTGGATTTGAGCAAAGTTTTATTTATAGCAACGGCAAACGACCCAAGCACAATACCGGCACCTCTTAGAGACAGAATGGAGATGATTTTCGTAGGAAGTTACACTCCACAGGAGAAATTCCATATAGCAAAACAATATCTAATACCACAAGAAATAAAAAAACACTCTCTTAAAAAAACAGAAATTTCAATTTCAGACGCAGCACTAAAAGAAATAATAGAAAAATATACAAAAGAAGCCGGTGTTAGAAATCTTAGAAGAGTTATTGCAAAAATTATGAGAAAAACAGCCCTGGAAATTTTACAGGGAAAAGAGAAGGTCAGAATAAGTGTAAAAAATTTAAAAGATTTCTTAGAAAAACCGATTTTCGGAATAGAAGCAGTTGATAAAAAAGATAAAATCGGAGTTGTAAACGGACTGGCGTGGACACCTGTTGGCGGAGATGTATTAAAAATAGAAGCCCTTAAATATAAAGGTAAAGGTCAGATTATTTTAACAGGAAAACTTGGTGATGTAATGAAAGAATCAGCTCACATTGCGTTTACTTTGATAAAAGTTTTGATAGATAATAAAAAAATTCCTGTAAAACAAAAAACAAAAGAGCCGATTTATTATAAATATAATATCCATATCCATGTCCCTGAAGGTGCAATTCCAAAAGACGGACCAAGTGCGGGAATTACAATCACAACGGCTATTGCTTCAATTTTCAGTGAAAAGAAAGTTCACTCAGATGTAGCAATGACAGGTGAAATTACTTTAAGCGGAGAAGTTTTACCAATAGGAGGGCTTAAAGAAAAATTAATAGCCGCTTACAGCGCAAAAATAAAAAAAGTTTTAATACCTGTTAAAAACTATGAAAAAGATTTAGACGATATCCCTAATGAAGTAAAAGAAAATCTTGAAATAGTCCCTGTAAAAAGAATAGAAGAAGTTTTGGAACACGCTTTAAATTAAAAATGAAAAATATAAAATTGAAAATCATTATATTATTTTTACCGCTCTTTCTTTTTGCTTCCATTAATCAAAAAATAATATCTTTTTACAAAAAAAATTACCCTAAAATAGAGATAAAAAATATCAAAATAATCCCCGCTCCTCCTAAAAAATACAAAACGATAAAGATATTGATAAACCCTAAAAGCACAAGCGGAAACATAAAAATAGACGGAAGATATTTTTATGTCAGAATAAAAGCCTTAATCCCTGTTTTTGTCACAACCGAAATAATAAAACCGAATGAAGAAATCAAAGAAAAAACCGTATTAAAAAAAATACCTTTTAGAAATTTTTATGCAAAACCTTTATGTAAAATTCCATCTGCTCTTGTAGCTTCAAAAATTATTTCAAAAAATGCAATTATAAATGTTTTGAATACAAAAAAAATGCCTTTTGTAACAAAAAATTCTTTAGTCTCAGTTATTATAAAATCAAAAGACATAACAATTACATCTTTTGCAAAAGCACTAGGAGACGGATATAAAGGCGATATTATAAACATACTCTTTAAAAACAGAATAAAAAAAGCAAAAGTAATCAAAAAAGGAGTTGTGGAAATTGAATAAAATTTTAGTATGTATAAGCGGAGCAAGTGGAGCGAATCTTGGCATAAAACTATATAATTTAATCCCAAAAAAATATAAAAAATATTTAATCGTAAGCAAAAATGCAAAAACCGTTTTGCAAAAAGAAGAAAACATATTTTTAAATGATGATATTTCAGCCCCGCCTGCTAGTGGTAGTTTTGGAATTGAGACAACATTTATTGTTCCGACAAGTATGAATACTTTAGCTAAAATTGCCTGTGGAATTTCGGATAATCTAATTACAAGAGCCGCAAGTGTAGCTATAAAAGAGCAAAAAAAACTGATTCTTGCTCCAAGAGAGCTTCCTTTTTCTCAAATTGCCCTGGAAAATATGCTAAAATTATCAAAAATACCAAATGTTTTTATAGCGCCTCCTGTTATTGCATATTACAATAATCCAAAAAATATTGGAGATATGGAGCTGTTTTTGATAGGCAAATGGTTTGATTTAGCGGGAATTGAAAATAATTTATTTAAAAGATGGGGAGAAAATGAATAATATAAAAAAAGCAATATATCCCGGCACATTTGACCCTGTTACAAAAGGTCATCTGGATATTATAAAAAGAGCGTGTAAAGTATTTGATGAAATAATTGTAGCGGTAGCCGACAATAAAGACAAAAGCACAATGTTTGATTTGGAAAAAAGAGTAAATATGATGAAAAAAGCCGCAAAAGAATTCAAAAAAGTGAAAATTAAACATTTTGATTCTCTTCTTGTGGATTTTGCAAAAAAAGAGCAATGCAATATAATCATAAGAGGATTAAGAGCCATAAGTGATTTTGAATACGAACTTCAAATGGGATACGCAAATAAATCGCTTTATGATGAAATTGACACTATTTATCTTATGCCGAATCTTGAAAACGCTTTTATATCTTCAAGTGTTGTCAGAAGTATTTTAAAATATAACGGTGATGTTTCCCACTTAATTCCAAAGGAGATTTTAGACGATGTATATAGCCATTGAAGGAATAGACACAGCAGGCAAATCAACACAAATTGAGATACTGAAAAATGAATTTAAAGACGCTCTTTTTGTAAAAGAACCAGGATTTAGTAAGCTTGGAGAGAAACTAAGAAAAATTATTTTTGAAGATGATATAACAAAAAAATCGGAACTTTTTTTGTTTTTAGCCGACAGAGCCGAGCTTATAGAAAAAACAATAAAACCGAATTTAAATAAGCTTATAATAAGCGACAGAAGCGTTATAAGCGGTATTGCATATGCCCTTGAATTTTTTGATTTTGATTTTTTGGTTAATTTAAACCGCTTTGCAACAGATTCTATTTTCCCGCAAAAAGTAATTATTCTAAGGCTCTCAAAAGAAGAACTTATTAAAAGACTTTCACAAAAATCAAACGACAATATAGAAAAAAGAGGAATTGATTATCTTTTAAATATCCAGGAAAATTTAATTCAGACTTGTAACAGACTTGAAATTCCCTATATTTTAATAGATGCTTCAAATAGTATTGAAGAAATTAATTTTAGAATAAAAAAAGCAATTACAAATGGAAAATAAGAGCTCAGGTTTAATAACCCGGATAAAAAAAGATTTCCTTGCAGTTCAAAACCGGGACCCGGCATTTAAAAACAAATTTGAACTTTTATATGCATATCCCGGCGTTTGGGCTATTGTCAATTACAGAATTGCAAACAAAATCTACAAAAAAGGCTTTAAAAGAGTAGCCAGATTTATAATGGCACTAAATCAGCTTTTTACAAATATAGATATTCACCCTGGTGCTACAATAGGAGAAAATGTATTTATTGACCACGGAATCGGGGTTGTAATAGGAGAAACGGCAATTATTGGAAATAATGTTACTATTTATCAAGGCGTTACACTAGGCGGAGTTAGTTTGAATCCGGGCAAAAGACACCCTACTATTGAGGATGATGTCACAATAGGAGCGGGGGCAAAAATTCTAGGGGATATAGTTATAGGAAAAGAGAGCCGGATAGGAGCAAATTCCGTAGTGGTAAAAGATGTGCCGCCATATTCCACGGTTGTAGGAATTCCCGGAAAAGTTATAAAAAGAAAAGATTTTTCACCTCTTTCTCACAATAAATTACCCGATATTGAAAAAGAGTTATTTGAATATTTGATGGACAGAATAAAAATCCTTGAAGAAGCTGTTACAAATGAAAATAAAGATATTATAGAAAAAGACGAAGAAGTAGAAAAAAAATATAGAGATTATTTAGAAGCTCTTAAAAATAAATGATATAATATCACAAAAAAGGCTTAATTATGTTTAGTAAAAGAATCAACAAACTAAGTCCCTCTTTGACAATCGCCATTTCTCAAAAAGCAAGGGAATTAAAATCACAAGGAAGAGATATTTTGGCTTTTAGTGCAGGAGAGCCTGATTTTGACACACCTGAAGTTATAAAATACGAAGCTATAAGAGCTATTACAAACGGATGGACAAAATATACAAATGTAGCGGGAATTCCTGAGCTTCTTGAAGCAATTCATATAAAATTAAAAAGAGATAATCATTTGGATTATGATTTGGATGAAATTATCTCAAGCAACGGCGCAAAACAGTCTTTGGCAAATATTTTTGCCTGTATTTTAGATGAAAATGACGAAGTAATCATCCCGGCACCTTATTGGGTAACATATCCCGAACTTGTAAAATACAATGACGGAATTCCGGTAATTGTTGAAACAGATGAATCAACAGGATTTAAAATTACTGCAGAAATGCTAAAAAAAGCAATTACACCTAAAACAAAAGCCCTAATTCTTACAACTCCAAGCAATCCGACAGGTGCTGTTTATTCAAAAGAAGAATTAAACGCTCTAGCGGAAGTTTTAAAAGATACAAATATTTGGGTAATAAGCGATGAAATGTATGAAAAACTGATTTTTGAAGGAAAATTTACATCTGTTGCAAGCATCAATGAAGATATGCTAAACAGAACCATTACGGTAAACGGTCTAAGCAAATCCCACGCAATGACAGGATGGAGATTTGGATATTGCGCAAGCAAAAATAAAGAACTTGTCCAAAATATGATAAAACTTCAATCCCAAACCACTTCAAACATAAATACAATTACTCAAAAAGCGGCTATTCCGGCACTTCTTGGAAAAGCGGATTCGGATATTGAACATATGAGAAAAGAGTTTAAAAAAAGAAGAGATTTTGTATATGAAGCTTTTAACTCAATAAAAGGACTAAGCGCGGCAAAATCGCACGGGGCATTTTATATATTTGTAAATCATAAAAAAATAGCTAAAGAATCTTTAAGCTTTGCCCTTGATTTACTGGAAGAAAAAGGCGTTGCGGTAGTTCCGGGGGTTGGATTTGGAAGTGAAGGATATTTTAGATTTTCATTTGCAACTGATTTTGAGACAATCAATAGAGGTATCCAAAGAATAGAAGAATTTGTAAAAGAGCTTTTATGATAAGACATATCGTAACACTTAAACTAAACGAAAACGCCTCTTTAGAGGCTATAAAAACAAAAATTTTAAATCTAAAAAACCATTTACCGATAAAACATATAGAAGTCGGATTTGATATAGGATTTGATAAAACGGCAAGTGATTTAGCCATTATTGCAGATTTTGAAAATATTAAAGATTTAGAAACTTACGCGAATGATGAAATTCATCAAAAAATAATAAAAGAGGATATTAAACCTTTTTTAATAAGCCGCTGTGCGGTTGATTATGAGGTTTAATTCTCTTTTTTCAATTCCCTAAAAACATAAATACTAGCTATTATAATAACTCCGCCAAGTAAAATCAGACTTCCGTAAACTGCATTTGAATGAGCTTTTTGCCCTGTGCCAAACAGATATCCAATCATAAGCATAAAACCGACCCATATGAGATTTGCCGCAAATGTTAAAGGGATAAACCATTTTAATGGCATATGAGAAAGCCCTGCGGGAATAGAAATATACTGACCAAGCCCTGGAGTCAAAGGAGCTAAAAATGCAGAAATTTTGCCGTGATGATGCCAAAACTTTGTAACTTTTTTTATAACGGGTTTATCTTTTAAAAATCTGTTCACTAAAAATTTAGCCAAAAAATAATTAATTAATGCTCCCGTCAAAGAGCCTAAAGCCCCGCTAAACCATAAAAGCATTAAACTTTTTTTACCCTCCGCAGCCAAATATCCGCTTGGAAGCAAAACCAGCTCACTAGGAACCGGAATAAATGTTCCGACCATCACCATATAAAGATAAACACCCAAATATCCTATAGAATCCGCAAAATTAACCAAAATCTGAACTAAATGATGAAACATACTATTCCTTATAAATCAAATTCAGCCACAACAGGCACATGGTCTGATGGAGTGGGCTTTCTTTTTCTTCTAATTGCCGTTAAAACTTCAACATTTTTGAAATATTTAAAAAGCTCTTTTGTAACCAAAATATAATCAAGTCTAAGACCTTCATTTTTATATACTTTTGCCCCTCTGTAATCATAAAAAGTAAAAATTTTTTCATCGGGGTGTTCTTTTCTTATAACATCAATAAAGCCATTATCCAAAAACTTGGATAAAATAGCCTTTTCTTCCGGTAAATGAGTAACTTCCCCCTCCCATATCTCTTCGTCCCATACATCAAGAGCCGTGTGAGAGATGTTAAAATCTCCGCAAATTAAAACTTTATCTTTTTTTAAATCAAATCGTTTTAAAAATTCAAACAGTTTATTGTAAAAATAGATTTTATATTCAAATTTTTCACCGTAATTATCTCCAAGAGGAGCATAAATATTTATAATATGCACTCCGTTTATTAATGTATAAATAAATCTCGGCTCGCTAAGTTCCCCTTCAAATCCAGCCTTTTTTTCATCAATAGGATATGTTGAACAAGTAGCAACTCCGTGAAGCTTCTTTTGCCCGTGTATGACACACTGCATATTTGAATTTATCAAAGGGAAATCTTTGTTTTCCACTTTGATTTCCTGCATACACAAAATATCTATTGAATAATCGTCAATTAAATTTTGGACAATCTCAAGTCTGCTGCGAATTGAATTTACATTAAATGTGCATATTTTCATAATCCCATTTTCCCAGGATTTAATATACCGTTCGGGTCAAAAGCGGCTTTTATTCTTCTAAACAGATTCATCTCAGCCTCACTAAACGCTATTTGCATAAAAGGCGCCTTACTAAGCCCTATCCCGTGTTCTCCGCTTAAAGTTCCACCCATATCGACAACAGCTTGAAAAATTTCTTCAACGGCTTTATAACCTTTTTTTACTTCTTCTTTGTTGTTTCCATCCACCATTACATTTACATGTATATTTCCATCCCCCGCATGACCGAAACAAGGCACAACAAGATTATATTTTTGCCCTATTGAATTGATTTTATTAAGCGCCTGCGGTAATTTACTTCTTGGCACTGAAATATCTTCATTTAATTTTTTGCTTCCGTAAATTGTAATAGACTGACTTGCGTTTCTTCTAGCAAACCATATTTCATTTGATTCTTGTTCATCTTTTGCAACTTTAAATTCTTTTGCGCCTTCTTGTTTAAAAGATTCTTCTAAAATTTTAAGCTGATAATTAATCTCTTCTTCCACATTTCCATCAACATCTCCAACAAGCAAAGCCCCAGCCCATTCAGGCAGATTAACTCCTAATTTTTCTCTTAAAGCCTTTACAACCAAAGCATCCATAAATTCCATAGCAACCGGCATAGCTCCGCTTGCAAGAGATTTATAAACCGCACTCATTGCATTTTCTACGCTCTCAAAAATTCCCATATATGTTTTTTTAAGTTTCGGTTTTGGAAGAAGCTTTAAAGTAATTTCCGTAATAACACCAAGCGTCCCCTCACTTGCTATTAAAATACCCGCAATATTATACCCGGCTACATCTTTAATAGTTCTTTTACCAGCTCTTATAATATCTCCATTTAGAAGCACGGCTCTTAGACTCATTACATAATCTTTTGTAAGCCCGTATTTTGCAGCTCTCATTCCGCCGGCATTTTCACTTACATTTCCGCCAAGTGTCGAATAATCCATACTTGCCGGGTCAGGAGGATAAAAAAGTCCTCTTTTTTCAACTTCTTTTTGAAGAGTTGCGTTCACAACAGCCGGCTGCACCACTGCCACCATATCTTTTTCATCAATTTCTAATATTTTATTCATATACTTTTCAAGTGCTAATACAATTCCGCCGTTTACCGGCAACGCCCCTCCTGTAAAGCCGCTTCCCGCACCTCTTGGAATAATTGCTATTTTATTTTCATTACAATATTTTAAAATTTTACTGACTTCTTCTTCATTTTCGGGGAAAACAACAACATCCGGTTCAAAATGCTCTTTTGTAGCGTCATAAGAATAAGCTCTTAAA